>Ga0302320_10001020_pt1 | contig 67370 bp, 54 predicted proteins | sample Bog_T0_3_FD_202130 | JGI IMG/M metagenome (GOLD analysis project Ga0302320, IMG submission 202130) | Peat permafrost microbial communities from Stordalen Mire near Abisko, Sweden - Bog_T0_3 | ecosystem: Environmental > Terrestrial > Soil > Wetlands > Peat | place: Sweden: Abisko, Stordalen Mire...
TGTACGCATCGCTGGCTTGCCCCGCCGCATTGAAAAGCTGGGCGACGTTCGCCCCGAAGAGTTGCCTGCGACTGGCCTGCTCTATCTGCCTAATCCCTACGTGGTTCCCGGCGGACGCTTCAATGAAATGTACGGATGGGACAGCTACTTCATTTTGCTCGGCCTCGAAGCCGATCACCGCGAAGCTCTTGCCAAAGACATCGTCGATAACTTCCTCTTCGAAATCGAGCATTACGGCGCAGTGCTCAACGCCAACCGCACCTACTACCTGACGCGCTCGCAACCTCCGTTTCTGACCTCCATGATCCGTGCGGTGTACGAAGACCCCAACAGCTTTGCGAGGACGCCCGAGGGCCGCATCGAAGCCGGGGCCTGGCTGGAACACGCCTACACGCTGGCGGAAAAGGACTACTCGACCTGGACGCGGCCCGAGCACAAAGCGGGCTCGACCGGCCTGGCGCGCTACTTCGACTACGGCAGCGGTCCTGTTCCGGAGATGGCCGACGACAGCACTTACTACCCCGACGTAATCCGCTGGCTGGCCGCGCATCCTCACGAAGGCGGAGAAGGCTTCCTGGTGAAAGCCTCAGAACATCCCGATGCTGCCGAGGCGGCCAGGCTCAAGCTGACCAGTTGCGACGTGCATGCAAGCGTGGTGTGCATGAAGGCCTGGGCAGCGGGCTACCGGCTCAGCCGGGACTTCTATCTCGGCGACCGGGCCATGCGCGAGTCCGGCTTCGACACCGGATTTCGCTTCGGTCCCTTCGACGGAGACGCACAGCACTTTGCGCCGGTGTGTCTGAACAGCCTGCTTTTTCGCTACGAGCGGGACCTTGAACACCTGGCCCTCCTGCTCGGCAAGCCGCGGGAAGCGACGCTCTGGGACCGCCGCGCCAAAGCGCGGTATACCGCAATCCAGCGCTACCTGTGGCGGCCCAAGGAAGGTGTCTTCGCGGACTTTGACTTTGTCCACGCCAGGCCCTCGTCTTATGCCTACATCACGTCTCTCTATCCTTTGTGGGCGGGAATTGCAACGCGAGAAGAAGCCCGGCAGATGGTGGACAAACTCAACCTCTTCGAGCGCCCCGGGGGCCTATCGACGAGCAACACCCAAAGCGGGATGCAGTGGGATGAGCCTTACGGCTGGGCACCGACAAACTGGATCGCCGTGGATGGACTGGAGACCATGGGCTTTCGCGCGGATGCAGCGCGCATCGCGCGCGATTTCGACGCCACCGTGGATGCTGGCTTCGCGCAGGATGGCACCATCCGCGAAAAATACAACGTCGTCTCCGGCAACTCCAACGTCCAGGTGAGCACAGGTTACAAGACCAACGAAATCGGCTTCGGCTGGACCAACGCGGTCTATCTGAAGATGAAAGAAATCCTGGCCAAGCCGGATGCGGCCAGCATTCATTAACGCCAGGAGCGCGACTACCGCCGCCGATAGTTTCTTTGTGAGCAAGGGTAGAGCACGGGCCGGAGCGCTCCGCGTGTGTGCCGAGTTCTACGCGCCTGGCATGAAGAAGTCATCGAGGCCGGCGCGGTGGGCGTGGGCAACCATCGACGCCTGAATCTCCAGGGCCAGAGCCAGCGCATTGCGTCCCTGGCGGGCAGTCACCTGCGGCTGGCGGCGCGCGCGGACAGCATCGAGGAAGGACTGGATCTCCAAGCGCAGCGGCTCTCCCGGCGTGACTTCGGGCTTGACGAAGGAGAGCCCCGGAGCGGGACCTGCGGCAGCCAGTTGGGCCAGCAGCGCGGGGTCGGCTTTGCCGGAGGCAAGGGCCGCTTGAATCTCCGGCGGCAACGCTGCCGCTGCGCCGGCATCGACCTTAATCACCAGCAGGTCTTGCCGGGCGTAGTCGATGGAGACGTACTGGCGGGGCTCGAAGAAGCGCAGCTTGCGGACCCGTTCCGTAGAGACGCGCGAGGCGGTAAAGTTGGCCACGCAGCCTGACTCGAACTCAACGCGCACGTTGGCGATGTCCACCTTGGGCGAGAGGATCGGCAGGCCTACGGCGCGCACCTCACGGACCGGCGAAGCGGCGAAGGTGAGCACGATGTCCAGGTCGTGAATCATCAGGTCCAGCACCACATCAACGTCCAGAGCGCGGGGCGTGAAGATGGAGAGGCGGTGCGACTCAAAGAACATGGGCCGATGGAGCTGCGACTGGATGGCCAGCACCGCGGGGTTGAAGCGTTCCAGATGGCCAGGCTGCAGTATGAGCTCGCCCCTGTCCGCACGATCGATCAGGTCATCGGCCTCCTGAAGGCTCGTGGCCAAAGGCTTCTCGACCAGCAGATCGAGGCCCGCATCGAGCAGGGCAGCGGCTACGGCGTGATGATGGACAGTGGGAACGGCGACGGTGGCTGCGTTGAGATGGAGGTCGGCGGACAGCAGCTCATCGACTGTAGAGAAGACAGGGATTGCGTATTTGGCAGCGGTATCCGCGGCGCGTTCGGAGTCTGGTTCGATGGCTGCGACGAGCGCAACGCCCAGACCGGCAGTCTCCAACTCGCGGTAGACGCGGAGATGGTTGCGGCCAAAGGCTCCTGCTCCGGCCACGGCAACGCGCAGAATGGGCTGGCCAGCTATTTTGCTGCCTCTGTTTCCGGCCCTTTACCTTCAACGGCTTTCAGGCAGCGGCTGTAGAGCTCAAGCAGTTGAGTTACATGCTCTTCGGGCTTGGGAGCGGCAGAGCCGCTGAAGCCTGTCGAGGGCGCAGCGGGACGGCCAACACCAGCCGTGGCAGCCACAAACTTGAGCAGATCGAGTGCGATATCTTCGTTGCGCCTGGCTCCAAGCCCTGCGCTGTTGAGAGCATCCATTCTGAAAAATCTCCAAAGAGGATGCTACCAGAATCAGGCCGCCTGCATTGCGCGGGGAAGCGCGCCGCATCGGGCGAAAAGGTGCGATTTTTTGGCCTAAAAAGCCTCATTTTTGAGCGAAAAACGGCGTTTTTGGCTCAAAAAAGGGCCAAAATTGAAAGTTTGGTGTTACCAGTTAGATAACAGGTTTAAAATTTCAAGTTGTTCATTAAAGACATGTTATAGAAAATTCCGGAGTGAAAAATTGGGTGAAAATGTGAAAATGGGGGTGAAAGTACCCGTTATTCACCCGTTTCCGGCTCCTGAGACTCACTCCATTGCTTCTCCAGTATGCGGCAAGGGAAGGTAATTATCTGCAAAAGACAGGGAACAGTTTTCAGTGGTCAGTGGTCAGTGGTCAGTGGTCAGAATGAGGCGCGGGGTGGGGGCGCGGCTTACCTTCTGCGGGCTTCAATAAACAGGCTGTTTTTGCCCTGAAAAACCTTGAATTTTGCCTTAAAAGCCCTGGTTTTGACGCGAAAAACGATGCGTTGCAGACCCTGCCGAAGACTTGAAAAAAGACCCACCGATAGGATGGTAAGACATTGATTATAAAAATGTTACTGCGGTGTTCTGGTGCACTTAGGACTGGTTTTGTGTCGTGCTTTCAAGCGTAATTTTGCGTTTTCCGCGGGGAATTGAATTTGTCGGAACGTGGACAACAAAGCTTTTATTTTTGAATAGCTTGCGGCGCAGTTCGGCTGGGTTCGGGGCTGCGTTAGAAATTGTGCGCTGGGACAAGAAACGAGCGCAGGGGTTCGTGGTTTTCCCAGGTGCCCAAAAGCGAGGCACCTGGGGCACCCAGCTTTAGTGGATAACTCACATCCCGGGACCTGGGCACCAGCCATCCCGCGCGAAAGTTAATAACAGGCTCTAGAATGCTGCTCCAGGCTGTGTTCTCGGGAATTACCTTTGATCTGGTAGTAATAAGACGTTCAGGAATGACTGAGAATGGGATGTCCATGAAGACTCTTCTTTCGAGATCGCTGAGATTTGCGCCGCGCGCATGCCTGCTTGCCCTGGTTCTTTTTCCGCTCGCCAGTTTTTCACAAGCGAAGGAGGATCTGGCGGCTCTGGTGAACCCGTTCGTCGGTTCACGGATCTCAGCCGTGCATGACTACGGCAAGACGGTGCCGGGCGCGGTGCGGCCGTTCGGTCTTTTGTACTGGAGTCCGGACATGACGGACGACGTGTTTTATCTTTACGACAAGCCGGTCACTCGCGGCTTCAGCCTGACGCATATCAGCGGGCCGGGATGCGGACTGTACGGCGATGTGCCGATCTTCCCGATGACCGGCGGCCCGGAGGGGCCATCGTCGCCGCAATCCAAGTCCACGGTCTACCGGGCACTGATCGACCACAACCGCGAGCAAGCGGTTCCGGGCTATTACCAGGCGGCTTTGGACTCCGGCATCGAAGTGCGCCTGGCGGCTGAGACGCGGTCTGGAATCGGAGAGTTTGATTTCCCCGCCAACTCGAGTAATCCCACTTTGCGGATTGACCTGGCCCAGACTCTAAGCAACGGCGTGAACCTGGCCGAGATCCAATTTCAGGGTCGCATGATGACCGGTTCGGTGGCGGGTGGGGGAGTGTGCGGCCATCGCGTCGAGTATCGAGTGTATTTCGCGATTGAAGCGGAGCAGGCTCCGCAGTCGTTTGGAACTTTCAACGAGATTGAGGCGGCGCCCGGGAACCGGTCGGCCATGGGTCCGCGGGTGGGCGGATATTGGAGCTTCGCGCCGTCGACGCGAACGGTTCGCATCCGCGTCGGGATCTCGTTTGTGAGCGTCGCGAATGCGGAAGCAAATCTGCGGCAGGAGACGCCGGGATGGGACCTCAAAAAGGTACGGAACGACGCGCGCGCCGCCTGGAATGACGCGTTGGGACGCGTCCAGGTGAAAGGCGGAAGAGAGGAGGACCGCAAGCTTTTTTACACTGCGCTTTATCATTCGCTTCTTCATCCAACCATCTTCAGCGACGTCAACGGGGAATATATCGGCTTCGACAGCAAGGTCCACAACGACGGCGGACATCCTCAGTACACGAACTTTTCCGGCTGGGACATCTATCGCAGCGAGGTGCAACTGCTGGCCATGCTGTTCCCCAGGGAAGCAAGCGACATGGCCCAGTCGCTGGTGCGCGACGCGGAGCAGGGCGGCGGCTTGCCGCGCTGGGTTGCGGCAAACGACGACGCCAACGCGATGGTTGGTGATCCGTCGAGCGGCATACTGGCCAGCATCTACGCGTTTGGAGCGCGGGACTTCAATACCAAAGTGGCGCTGGCTGCGATGCTGCACGGAGCAAACGATCCGGAAGCACGCACGCGCGCGGTGGTTGTGCGCCCATACCTGGACCAATACCTGCGGCAGGGCTACATCGCCGAATCCGGCGACCGCGGCTACGGCCACACATCGACGGCACTGGAGTATGAGAATGCGGACTTCGCAATTTCGCAGTTCGCCAGCGCCCTGGGCGACGCCGCCGATGCGCGCACTTTGCTGGAACGATCTACTCAATGGCGCAAGGTGTTCGATCCCGAGACGCGCTACATCCGGCCCCGCAGAGCGGACGGAACCTTTGTTCCCGGCTTCGATCCCGGCTCCGAGAAGAGCTTTGTCGAAGGCAACTCGGCTCAATACACATGGATGATCCCGTTCGACCTGAAGGGTTTGATCCAGGCGATCGGTGGACCGGAGGCCGTCAACAGCCGCCTGGACCGGTATTTCAGTCACAACTATGACGTGACGACCCAGGGGCCGTACTTCTTCCTTGGCAACGAGCCGTGCTTCGGCAATCCGTGGATTTACAACTGGACGGGCGAGCCCTGGCGTGCGCAGGAGGTGATTCGCAAGTCGCTGCGGGATCTGTTCTCAGCCCAGCCGGAAGGGCTGCCCGGCAACGACGATCTGGGGGCGACATCGTCGTGGGTCGTGCTGGCGCAACTCGGCATCTACCCGGAGATCCCAGGTGTGGGTGGAGTGACCTTGAACAGTCCCACGTTCCCGGACGTTACGTTAATGGTTGCCCACCACAGGCTGCACATTGCCGCGCCAGGCGCGCCGGAAAAGCTGTATGTGCAAAAGGTGACGGTGGACGGGAGCCCAGTACAAAATTGGTGGATCGATTGGGACCAACTCTCGAAAGCCTCGAAGGTGGATTTCACAGTGACCGCGCTACCCGACAAACGGCCGGGGCAGGCACCGCCGTCGTTTTCGCCAATAGCCATGTCGCGCTAGTGTCCTGAGTCAGAAGTTCGTTGAAGAATTTACCGACGCAAACACAGGTCCTTCGACTCCGTTTGTCGCAAAAAACGCGCCAAACGGAGTTCAGGATGACAGCTTTTTATGGGATGAATTAGCGACTCACCGCACTAGAGCGGTTCCACAATTCACGTAGCCTAACCTGCCTCGTAAAGGTGTCCTTTTCTTGATGGAAAGGCCACTTAGCATCGTGGTTGTGGGGTACACCCATTGTGGAACCGCTATAGTCCCCCGGAGCGAGGTTAATGCGCAGCCGGTTTGTCGCTGTCTTTCGTTTCCGGTTTCGGTGCGTCCTTGTCGTCGACGGGCTTGGAGAGATGGAGTTTGCTCATCTCTTTGGCTCCGGTCGAGGGATCCACAGGGGTCGCCTTGATCATCGTTGCCATGGTTCCTGCGGACCATTTGAAATAATAGGTTTTGCCCGCCTCAGCCTCAAATCGAGCCCGCTCGTTCTCTTTCTTCCTTGCATCGTTCAGAGCCGCCCCGGCGGACATGATGACGCTTCCGTAGTACATCTTGGGCAAACCGGCGATCACAACAGTCCCTGGCGGCACTTCCATGAATGCGTATTCGCCGTTCAGGAGTTTGGCCAGATGAGTGTCGTTGATAAAAAGCTCGTCGTGCGAGGCGGAGCCGGTAAACCTGGACACACGATAGATACAGACGATCGCTTTGCCGTTGGACGGCGCAGGCAGCACGGCGGTGGTTTTGGAATCCTGTGCGACAGTGATGGACCCTGTGAAGAGAAACGCCATAGCTGTGAATGCGAGCAAAAGGCTTGCGGTTGATCTGCAAACTCCCCTGAGGCAAAACGCTGCGACGCCACTAAAACTATGGTTACGCATGGGATCGCTCCTTTTTTGAGGTTCGGAATCTGGCAAGCACTATAGCAGGTTACGAAGCCAGCGCCGCGAGACGGGCAAGAGATTTTGAAAGGAAGGAGCAGGGAACATGGTTATGGGCGAAACCGCTCGGCGTAACGATTGATGCCGAAGTTCTGCCATGAGCACCAGCGAGAGAGCAGTGTATGGCGAGCGGATCACTACAGCCGCGTCGGACGAGACCTGGGGCACTTCATCGTGCGGTCGTGGACGAGATATGAGCTTGCCGCCACTCCATAAGTGGTTGGATACAGGATGCCCGGGTTGTCGCAAGAGATCCCATCCAAAGCGCTGCGGAGAATGACTGTTTTACAGGCCGAAAGCCCGAAAAACATCCCTCAGGGGCTGAAGCCCACACCGCTTTTCAGGCCCTTTCGGCACGGCTGAAGCCGTGCATTGACGCACAATTTCCCCAATCAACGTTGGATCGATTTTTTTCGCAGCCTGTAAAGGCTCTGTAAATTTGGCCTTTACTATGAGTGGGCTCAAACTCCGGCATGCCGCAGAGGGGCGAGCCCGGGATTCACCAAAAACTGCCTGAGCGGAGCGGGGCGCGTGGCGACTAGAGGAGTGCGGCTGATGCCGCTATAGCTTGCCGCCACGGATGCCGGTCTCAATTTCTTCGAGGGTCTTGCCGCGTGTTTCAGGCAGGCGGAAGCAAAGGAAGAGCAAACCCGCCAGGCAGATGGCCGCATAGGTCCAGAAGGTGCCGGCGGCGCCAAGCTGCGCGTTGAGCAGAGGGAACGTGTACGTGAGCACGAAGCACGCCGACCAGAGAGCGGTGACGGCAATGGAGAGAGCGGCGCCGCGGATGCGGTTGGGAAAGATCTCTGCAATGACCACCCAGGTGACAGGCGCCAGCGACACGGCGTAAAAGGCGATGGCGGCAAGAACCAGCACGAGCATGGGCAGTCCCTGGAGATGCAGGCGATAGAACGCGCCGAGGACGGTGTAGATGACGGCGAGCCCGGCGGTGCCGGTGAGCAACAGGAAGCGGCGGCCGTAGCGGTCAATGGCGGCAAGCGCTACGAGCGTGAAGGCCACATTGACCACGCCGGTGACCACGATGTTGAAGAGGATACCGGAGACCTGGTAACCGGCGGCGGCGAAGACCTCCTGCGCGTAGTTGAAGATGACGTTGATGCCGCACCACTGCTGGAGAACGGCAAGGGTGACGGCAAGCAGAAGAACCTTTGCCATGCCGGGAGAAGCGAGTTCACGCAGGAGGGAGAGCGGCGGCTCTGCGCCGCTGGCGGAGTTGAAATCCCTGAGGACCTGTTGCGCGTAGGCAGGGCCGCCCAGGCGCTCAAGAACGCGCAGGGCCTGGCGGTCACGGCCCTTTGCGGCGAGCCAGCGCGGGCTCTCAGGAACCAGGAAGGTGGCGATGAGGAAGAGGAGCGAGGGAATGGCGGTGACCGCAAACATCCAGCGCCAGCCCCACTGGCCGTTCCACGAGACGAGAATCTGAAGCGGGGTTGCGCCGGGCGGCACGGGGCGGGCGATGAGCCAGTTGACGATCTGCGCCAACAAGATTCCCAAGACGATGGCCAACTGGTTGAGAGAGACGAGGCGGCCGCGGAGACGCGCCGGAGAAATCTCCGCAATGTACATGGGCGAGATGCCGGAGGCGAGACCGATGGCGTAGCCGCCCAGCATTCTCCACGCGACGAAGAGGGCGAAGTGCGCGGCCAGGCCGGTTCCCAGCGACGAGACGGCAAAGACCAGCGCGGCAAGGGTGAGCAGACGCCTGCGGCCGAAACGATTACTGAGAGCTCCGGAAGAAACGGCGCCGAGGAGGCAGCCGATCACCGCGCAACTCATGGCCCAGCCCTCGAGGCCGGGCGAGTTGAGATGAAAGTAGAGTTCGTAGAAGGGCTTTGCGCCGCCGATGACGACCCAGTCGTAACCGAAGAGCAGGCCGCCGAGCGCACCGGCCGAGGCAGCGAGCCAGAGATAGGCGGAGCTGCTGGAACCGTCGCGTTCCGTGGTTGCATTGGGCGTGGGGCTGGGTGCGATCATGGCGCGGACTCTACCTTTCGATTCTGAGGCGCGGCCGTTTCAATCCAGAAGAGCATTTGCGCGGCGAGGAGGTGATTGGGATCTTCGGCGAGGAGTTGGCGGAGTTGGAGAATGGCGGTTTGCGTATCGCCCAATCCGTGGCCGGCCAGTGCGCTCAACAGGAGCGATTCAATGCGATTGCGCTTGGCGAGATCGTCGTCAAAGAGAAGCATGTTGGGCAGCGAGGTGGCGAAGTAATCGATTTTGGGTTCGGTTGCCGCGAGACTGCGCGCGTATGCGGAGAGGCTGGAGAAAGCCGCGCGCGCGGCCTGCGGATGGCCCAATGCCTGCATGGCCTGCGCCTGGAAATATGAATGCAGGCCCGGCGCAGGCAGAGGCGCTGCGGCCGCATAAAAATATTGCTGCGCGAGATCAGCATCGTTCAACTGCTGCGCCGCCAAGGCTGAGAAGTAATCCAGATCGCGCTCGAGGGTGAGCAGATGCTTGCCTTCGCCCAGGTTCCAGGGATAGTGGCGGGCTGCCTGAAAATGTTCGAGCGCGGCGGCGGGCTGCGATGCGGCCAGAGCCTGCAGGCCGAGAGCGCGGTGGGCATGCACGTACTGTGCTGAGACGAGGCCTTCACCGCCTTCCCAGGGATTGAAGCGGCGGGCGCGCAGGTGCTCCAGGGCGGCGTGACTCTGCCCGTCCTGATTGAGCAGGGTGATGAGTTCGACGGTGAGGTCGTCGCGCTGCACGACAAGCTGGGGGTGCGATTGCAAGTGACGGAGGCGCTCTGGCGGCGAGGCCAGGCAGGCGCGCTTGCGAAGCTGATCCCACTCATAGAGGAGGCGGGCATCGGCGCTGTTGGCGGCAAACGCGCGCTGGTACATTTGGTCCGCGGCTGCGGGATTTTGCAGGACGTTGAACTCAGCGATGCCGAGGTTTCTGAAGGGAATGGAGAATGCGCCGTCGAGCTGGACGGAGCGGCGCCAGCAGCGGATTGCATCGTGGTAGCGGCGCTTGTCGTAGTAGAGATTGCCGAGGTAGTAGTGGGCGCGGGCGGCAGAGGGATTGCGCTCGATGGCGTCCTCGAGGACCAGCATTTCTTCAAGGCGGGCCGGGAAGCAGTAGAGGGGCGAGGCGGCCTCGGCTTTGGCCGCGTACTGGCGGGAGGCGCGCTTGTGGCCGAGCAGGGCGGCGAGCCAGGAGAGCGTGTACCAGAGCATGGGTTGCTCACCTTGCGCCTGGGGGCGGAAGGCCTGCAAGAGCTCGTAGGCATCGCCGCGCATACCGGACCAGGCGAGATCGAAGGCGACGTCGAGCAGGGTTTGGATGTCGCCCTGGAGTGCGGTGACGAAGGCGCGGAGAGCCTCGGAGGTGCGGCTGAGGAGAAACTGCTCGGCCTTCATGCGGAAGCAGAGGGGATCGAGCGCGAGCGTGTCGTCAATGACGGCCTGGGCAGCGTCAACGTGGTTCATACGGCGCAGCAGAGAGGCTTTGAGGGCGCGCGCGCTGAGATTGGCGCCGTTGGTGAGCAGGCTCAGCTCGACCTGCTCCTGAGCCAGGCGCGGGTTGCCACGCCGGATGCTGATGGCGGCCTGCGCATAGTAGCCGGCGCTTTGCCAGGCCTGGTTCCATATGCACTTGTGGAAGGCATCGTAAGCCTCATCGGTCTTGCCCTGATAGAGGTGCGCAAGGCCGAGGTTGTAAAGCGGCTCGCCATCGTAGGGGTTGGGATTGCGGAAGGTGAGACGGCGAACGGCGCGGGCAAAGTGCTCTTCCGCCTCAGCAAACAGGCCCCTGCGCAGATAGGTCATGCCCATGGCATTGTTGAGGCGCGAGTCATTGGGCTCGCGTGAGAGGCCTTCAAGCCAATAAGACTCGGGCGAGCGCGTGGCGTGGCGATACTGCTCCAGATGGAGGCCGGTGAGGTAGAGCTCCTCGACGCTTTCGATCGCCTGCGGCGGAGGCGGTTCGGTGGCCGGGTCGGGAAGCGGGCGGTCGACGGGCGCTTCCGGCTGGTAGGCGATCAACTCTTTGCCGTCGGAGTCGAGGACCGAGAGCCGGTGGGCTTCAGGGTTGGCGGAGGTTGCGATGGTCCGCGTGAACGGCTGGCCGGGAGCGAGGTCAAGGGTTTCGTCGAGGAGCGGTTGGCCGTTTGCAGTGAGCAGGACGCGCACGGTGCGCGGCGCAGTGACACAGACGCCGAACTGCGCGTGGGCGGCATCGAACTCGAGATTTACGGCGGCTTCGGTGTTGGCGTTTTTTGCCGGGCCGATCTTCTGGATGGGGTACCAGTACTGGCTGAAGGTGCGGGTCTCGTAGGGCTGGAGCCAGGAGAAATCGGGTTGATTGTCAGTGTAGGCGCCGGCCATGAGCTCGATGTAAGGGCCGTCTTCGTCGGTGAGGTTGCGGTCCCAGGCGTGGCCGAACTCGGCATTGCCCCAGGTCCAGAGCTTCTTGCCCGGAGCGACATGATGGTTGGACGTATGCACGAGGCCGGCCTGGAGCGCGTGGTCGTACCCGCCGGAAAAATCGTACCGGGACTCGGTGACCATGTAGGAGGTGGGGACGGGGATGTTTTTGTACCAGGAGATGTCAGTGCCGGGGCTGTAATCGACGCCGTAGTACTGGCCGCGGGCGATGGGAAAGGTGGTGATGGCGCGGCGGGCATGATCGGCGACAAAGGTGACGTCGGGCGGAAAGAAGGCCTGGTAGTGGTCGTGGACGCGCACCGCGACATTGGCCCACCACAGGAAGGTTTGCGGCAGGGGCGTGCGGTTGAAGAGGCGGACGCGGACCTCGACCAGGGACTTGCCGGGCTCAAGATGGACGCCGACCATGCCTTTCATGCGCTGCATGGGCTCGTGCTCGCCGAGCCATACGGTGCGAGCGCCGCCGGAGTGCTCCTCGATGGCGGCATGAACGGGCATGAAGGTGGAGGGGCGGTGGTGCTGCGGCCAGTTGAACTCAACGCCGCCGGAGATCCAGGGGCCGAGCAGGCCGACCAGCGCGGGTTTGATGACGTGCTGGCGATAAAAGAAATCGTACTGGTTGGTTTTGTCGAGGCCGGCGTGGATGCGGCCGCCCAGCTCGGGCAGGATCATGAGCTGGATGAATTCGTTCTCAAGGAAGATGGCGTTGTAGGTTCGGTCCTGCTTTTCGAGGGCGAGGCGATCGGTAAAGGGATTGGGATAGACCTTGCCGGTGCTTCCCTGATAGACCCGCTTCTCAAGAAACATGGGGTTGGGATCGGCTGGCGGGACGGGATAGGTGGGAATGACCACCTGCTGCCGCCAGCAGCGGACCGGCACGGGTTGGCGCGATTCGCTCACTGGATCTTGACCTCGCGGCTCGACTGTCAAGGTTATACCAGCGCGCTCAGGCTGGCGAAACCGGACGCGAACCGATCGGGATCGATGCGGCGATATCCGATGGAGTTGGGCTGCGCTTGCAAGAAGGAAAGAGGCTTCCGCAGTGGCTCATACTGCGGATTTTTGGGCCGTCCGCGGAGCTTATTTGGGAGCAGGCTGGGGGACGCTTTGCGCGTCACGCAGAGCAGCCTGCCGGGCCAGCTTCTCAGCGTGCTTGCGCTGGTAATGACGCGCAATATCCGGCCAGAACTCGATGATCTCAGCGCCCACGACTCCCTCAGCCGAAACCGTCAATCCGTCTGTGATGGTGTTAGAGACAGTACGCTCTGAAGCGGGGTAGTACACGCGGGCGACAGCTGCGCCAATCAGATTTCCCCCCACGTTGGCATAGTTCGGGCCCCATCCCCCTTTGTCGCGCTTACACCAAACGGAACTGGACGCGGCCCAAAGAGCGCGGCTGGTGAAACTACCGGCGCCCTTCTGGTAGTAACGGGGATCTTCATGGAGCACGATGGGCAACACCGCATTCCCGAAAAAATTGCCGATGAAGGCGTCGGTGTACGCCGCACCAATTCGCTTTCCATAGCCTTGAGCGCCCTGGCCCCATTCCGGATAGCTATCGTCTGCCTGACCGATGCCGGCAACGACACTGGAGAGCAGGAAGGGCCAGGGATCGGTTTCACTCTTGAAGAAGAGCTGAAATTTCTGCCCTGGAGACAGAGGAAGCGCGTCCTTGTTTCTGGTGGTGTTGAAGGTGGCCATGACGCCCATGACCCGTTGATGCTCCTGCTGCTTGAGTTGCTCTTCAGCCTTATCGTGCTGAGTCTTTTCGGCGTCCGTCATGGGGACAGCCGTCTGGGAACTGGAGCTGCCCTGGGCTGCGGGGCTTTGGTCCGGGGTGGAACTTGCGGTGCTCTGTCCAGGAGCCGCGGGAGCCTGAGGCTCGGCGGCGGCGGCAACCTCAAATTGCGGCGTGGGCGCCTCGGGGAGCACGGCAGAGGCAACCATCAGGCTGGAGCCTGATACCTGCGATACAAGAGGGTGAGGCATGGCCACCAAGGCCAGGCCAGCAAAAAATAGAACAGGGATATGACGAGAACCTAAACGCATCCATTCACCAGTAGTGGAGCCGGCGTCCGCCTGGGCGCTTACCTGGAAAGGCAAATCGAACCGGAGGCTACCTTAAGGAAAATCACCCTTGCCGGAGCAGTTTTTTCATGGCACGGTCCAAGGGCTACGTGATGATTCCAAATCAACAATACCTTTTGTTAGACGCAATACGTCGTCCGGGGGACCGGTAATTTTCTGTGTAGCAACTGGAGAGCTGGCATAGACCGTTGATTCAATGGATTTTCAGGAATTGGCCGTGTACAGTGCTCCTATATCAGGTCGAGGGGAGCAAATCGATGCACAATCCAGTTGTGCATTTCGAGATCGCCGGCAAGGACCAAAAACTGCTGGAAGCCTTTTACAAGGGCTATTTGACTGGGAGATCACCCCGATCATGGAGGGGTATTCGCTGGTCAGCACCGGCTCCTGGATCAAGGGCGGCATCGGCGGCATGGAGGAAGCACGCCGTCATGTCACATTTTATGTTGCAGTTACAGACATTAACGCGGCGCTGGCCAGCATCGAGAGCAAGGGCGGACAAAAGGCCTTCGGGCCACACACGATACCCGATGGCGCTCTGACTGCCGGATTTACTGACCCCGAAGGGCACCTGATCGGGCTGGTGCAGCCACTGGCCGGGATGTGAGCGGCAGTGGTCCTCGATTGAGATCTTCAGGATTCGCTTCTCTGGAGTGAACTTCTACATTGTGCGCACATTGCTGTACACTGATTGTGCGTACATGGAGGGGTAATATGAGAGCTGCTGTCGCCGAATCGGGCAAGTTGCGTGCCGATAACATCAACCTTCGCGTGAGCCGGCGCCAGAAGACGCTGATTGACAGTGCTGCCAGCGCGCTTGGCAGGAACCGCTCCGATTTCATGTTGGACGTGGTGTGTCGTGAAGCAGAGTCGGTATTGCTCGACCGGTGCTACTTCAACCTCGGGGAAGAGGAGTTCCAGCGATTCACTGCCATGCTGGACAATCCTCCCGCGGCCAATCCCAGGCTGGCCCGGTTGCTCAAGAGGAAGCCCTCGTGGGAACTGTAGGAGACTTCAGCGGCCGGCTCACGCCACCAGAAAAGCTGAACGCGGATCACGACCTGACACAGTTCAGTTGCGGTGAACCTTCGCTCGATCACTGGCTCAGGAACCGGGCGCTTCAGAATGAGAAGACCGGCGCTTCGCGAACCTATGTTGTGTGTGCCGGCGGTTGCGTCGTGGGCTATTATGCGCTCGCGGCAGGCGCCGTGGCGCACACGGAAGCGACTTCGCGGGCAAAGCGCAACATGCCCGACCCCGTGCCGGTGATTCTTATCGGAAGACTTGCCATCGATTCCCGTTTTCAGGGTCGCGGAGTTGGGGCGGACCTTCTGCGCGATGCTGTTTTGCGAACATTGCAGGCGGCGGAGATCGCTGGAATACGAGCCATTTTGGTGAGCGCGATTTCACCGGACGCCAAGAAATTCTATGAGAAATACGGATTCGTCTCTTCGCCCGCCAATCCGCAGACGCTCATGATTACGGTGACGGAAGCGGCTAGAGTGCTTGCGGAGCTGGAGTGAGTTGAAACGGCTGCTTGTGCCGTACACTTGGATTCTAAGCTACCTCTTTTGATGTCCGCTTAGGTTCTGAATGCCTATTCTGCGTGGTCAGCTTCTTCGTGGCACCGAGTACCGTGAAACTCGCTACAAAACCGGGATTGATGCCGCTCTCATCGTTCAGAATCAGGGCTACTGTGGGATAGCGTGCCATTTGCCGTTGCTTAATGATCCGATCAGAATTATTAGCATTTCCCCCAACGTCGAGCCGTTGTATCTTCCCGAATATCTCCTGAAGAGTCTCTTTTACATCGGAAACTTCTTCCTTCTTAAACTCCAAGCGCGTCAGATACATACCAATGATGTAGTGTTCATGCTTACGCTGCTTTCGATATGGACTCCGCTGAGCGAGAGTCGCTGGGTGACTCTTCATGTAGTCTCGGAAGATCTTGCTGAGACCATACGAACTTAGATGTTCCTTCAGGTTGTCGGTATTCCAATTGTGGGGAGACACCTTTGCTTCTAAGTAAAAATTAAACGGACCCGTTTTATCTTTGCCAATCGCCACCCATAGGTCGCAGCGCCCCCAATCTCTTGCTTTCTTGGCAAGCACATCCTGGCTGCGACCAGGTTTTGGAACGCGCGACTCCTCAAGAACAATCGAATCTGGATATTTTCGAATAATCGAAGAAGAAAGTGAACTTACGATAGCTCGTTCAGTGTTCATCCAGGGCAGTTCCGGTTTACCGAATAATTCCTTCTCTCCCGTTCTCTGCACATATTGCTGGAGGTACTTTGCCCAGGCCTTGCAAATTTGTTCGAGATGTAACTGTATTACTTCATGATTCGCGAACCGAGGAGCATGGCTTCCAGCCTGTGGTACATTCGATTTGAATATCTTCCAATTCAATTTCATTTATCCAAAACTCCTTTCGCTAGCAACTACTTATTGTGTTCACTCCACGCCATTCTCCTGAAATCGAAACATGACTTCCCAAATCTGATGAAGGGCATGGACGTAGGTGGTCGACGACTTCATCTTGTGCGCGAACCTCGCCGCTTCGTTCTTGAAGTTGGACCATGTTTGTTCCGTTACCAACTGCGAAACGATCGACACCCATTCGGCCTTCGACACAATCACGCGAAACCTGTAGTCAGTCCCCACATTGCGCATAATCTCTGCCTTTGCGAACTCGCTGTTCGGGAAGCGCTCGCGAAGGCTCTCCAAGTGCTTACGCGACCGGGCGCGAACCATCAATGTCTCTACATCTATGCTGCCGTCTTCATTTCTCGCGCACGCGATCGAGACAAACCCGTATCTCGTAAATATCCACATGATTCTTGGCCTCCTTATGAGTTGAACGGAATAATAGACCACCTCACACTGCAAAGTCGATAAAGCCGCGCTGCGGGTCAGTGGAGATCAGCTTCACGGTGACGCGGTCGCCCACGTCCAGACCCTTGCCGCCGCTGACGACCATTCCATCCACGTGGGGATCGAGGGTGCGGACGAAGGTACCGTACTGGTTGACGCCGGTGACGATGGCGGGGAAGCTCTGGCCGATGCGGGGGTGCAGGACCACCGCGGCGATACGCTTCTGCATCTCGCGCTCCACCTTGCGGGCATTGTCTTCCATGAGGGTGCAGCGGAGGGCGATGGCGTTGAGGTCGCCTTCAGAGTAGGGCTGTTGCGCTTTGGCCAGCCAGGCCTTCATGAGACGCTGCGTCACCATGTCAGGAAAGCGGCGGTTAGGGGCGGTGGAGTGCGTGTAGTCCTGAACGGCCAGGCCGAAGTGGCCCGGCGAGACTACATTGGGCTTGACCAGCACGTACTCGCCGGGGCCCATGAGCTTGACCACAGTCAGCGAGAGGTCAGGAAAGTGGTCGGGGTCTTTCTGTTTCTGGGCGATCAGGAAGTCGTTGAGGGCTTTCGAGTCAGGCTGAATGGGCAGCTTGGCGCCCAGTCCCGCCGCCACTTCAACGATGCGGTCCCAGCGCTTGGGCGTGCGGACGATGCGGCGGATGGAGGCGACGCCGGCCTGCTCAAAGGTGCGGGCGATAACGCCGTTGGCCGCGACCATGAACTCCTCAATGAGCGACGTTGCGCGGTTCTTCTCCAGGCGGGAGATTTCGATGGCCTGGTCGGCCAGCATTATGGGACGGGTCTCAATGGTTTCCAGATCGAGCGCTCCATGCTGGAAGCGGCCGCCCAACATGCGCTGAGCCGCCGTGTCCTGGAGCTTGAGCTGTGCGGCCAGATCGGGGCTGGCAGCCACTTTGGCCGGCGCGGGGCCGGTTGCCTCAAGCCACGCGCCGACACCCGGGTAAGCCAGTTGCGCGCGGTTGCGCACCAGAGCGCGGTAGGCCTTACCGTCCGACACGGCGCCGGCCTGGTCCACGGCATACTCGATGACCAGCGCCACGCGGTCTTCATTTTCATTGAGCGAAGTGATGCCCTCAGAGAGCTCCGCGGGCAGCATGGGAAAGACCTTGACGCCGGTATAGACCGAAGTCGTTTCGCTGCGGGCATGCCCATCGATGGCCGTGCCCCTGCTGACGCGCGCGTCCACGTCCGCCACGCCGATGAGCACGCGGATGCGGCCATCGGGGAGCTGCTCAGCCCATTCGATCTGGTCGAGATCTTTGGAAGTGTCGTTATCGATGGAGGACCAGAGCAGGTTGCGCAGGTCTTGCGCGCCGGGAACGGAGGGGGGTGCGGGATGGGCCTGAATCGCGGCTAGTTCTGTATCGGTTCCGGCGGGAAAATCCGGCTGGAAACCATGTTCGATCATCGTGGCGTGAGCCGCGGCAACAAGATTGAAGTGCAAAGGCTGGGTGGAATGCATCGGGAATCAGGCTCCTTGCGTGCGAAGAGAAAGGCTACCACGTCCGGCTCATGGCGGTTGTGCATAGAACGAGAATGGGCAGCCGAAAGTTTGGCCGCCCATGTGCTTATCAAAGTTCCACCCCGGAAGAATTGCCTCAGGGTGCAGTTGTACCTTTTGCCAAAACGTTAACGGTCAGATACACGCTCTGGCTGACAACGGCGTTGTCCACATTGGCGGAACCGGTGATCTTGAGAATGGCAACGCCCAGAGGCGTGGCGCCAGCAGAACTGGTGGAGGTGGCAACGCTGCTGGTGCAGCCGATACCCGCGCCGCCCAGGCCTGCCAAGAGCAGCAACAGGATCAGGAATCGCCGTGCGGAGAGGAAGACGCGCGCGCGCCGTCCGAAGGGCAGCAGGACGAAGCCCAGCAGCAAGGCCAGCGCCGCACCGCCCGCCGCACGCGGACCCATGGGCTCACCGCGACGGCTGGCTGTGGTGGTGGATGTAGATGCTCCCGATGCGAAGGTTTGCACAACGAAAGTGACCGTACCGGTAGGCACAATCTCCTGTGGAGTGGCGGTGCAGGTCATGTTGTCCTGCGAGGGAACCGCGCACACGATCTGGACCTGGTTGTTAAATCCGCCCTCGCCGGTAATGACGAACGAGGCGGAGCCCGCACTGCCCTGCACGATATTCAGGTTGGTGGCGGGATTGGAGGATGCGGGCAGAATGGTAAAGGCCTCGACGGTGAGCGTGAGCAGGTTCGAGGTGGCCGCGTCGTAATAGAGGTCGCCCTGGTAATAGGCTGAAACCGTGTCCTGGCCGCCGGGCAGCGTCTGGATGGTCAGAGTCGCCGTTGAAGTGTCAGTCAGCGCCACTGGAGTGAGCGCCGCCTGGCCAATAATGGTAGTTCCGTTGTAAAAGACGACAAGGCCGGTGGGGTTTTGCTCGCCGGTGGTGACCGGCGTGCTGCTGGGCGTCACGGTTGCCGTGAGAACCACAGCGACTCCCGGCTGCGCCGTGGAGAAGTTGGAGGTCAGGACCACATAATCCGGCAGCGTGGTGGCCTCAAGCGGCAGAGCGAGCGAGGTGCTGCCCACCCAGTTTGTATCGCCCGAGTAGACCGCCGTGATGCTGTGCGAAATGTTGTCTTTGAGATTGAGGCCGGTGAGCGTGGCCGTGTTGTTGCTGACGGCTACCTGGCCCAGCAGGATGGTGCCGTCATAGAAGCTCACCGTGCCGGTGATGGTGTAGACGATGCCGGTGATGGGATTTATGGGCGCGATGGTGGCGGACAGAGACTCGGCGGTTCCGGCTGTAAGCGTCGCCGGGGTAGCCGTCAGGGTGGTCACCGTGGTGCCCTTGGCCGCCACAATCGAGACGATGGACGAGTTGGAGCCGGTGTAATAAGTGTCTCCGCTGTAGGTGCCCTCGAGGATATGCGCGCCCGCCGAGACCATGGGGATGGTGATGGTGGCGATCGACGGCGAACCGGCGACTACGGTTCCGGTGCCGACCGTCACACCGTCCTCAGTGATGGACACGGTTCCCGAGGGGAACGCCGTGGCGGGACTTGGCGAGGTAATGTCTGCCGTGATCACCATGGAGCCGCCCGCCGACGGGGTCAGCGTGGACGGAATGATGGTGATGGATGTGGCGCTCTTTGAGACCGAGATGGTGATCGCCTGCGTGGTGGAGGTGGCGTAGTAGCTGTCTCCGCTGTACGTGGCCTGCAGAACGTGGGTCCCCGGCGAGATGGAGGCAAGCACGGCCGTGGCCGTGGAGGGCGAACCGGGCACCACAGCCGATGTAGCCGCAGAAGCCCCGTCCAGCGTGAAGGTCACGGTTCCCGTGGGCAGCGTGGTTCCAATGGTGGTGGGGGTAATGGTGGTGGACACCGACAGGGAGCTGCCGCCGGTGGGCGCGGTGGTGGCCGGAGTAATCGTCATCGTGGTGGGAATCTTGGGCACGGTGACGGTGACCGCTGTTGCGGTTGAACTGGCGTAGTAGCTGTCTCCGGTATAGATGGCCGAGAGTATGTGCGCTCCCGGCGAGAGCGCCGGAAGAGTAACGCTGGCTGTGGAGGGAGTGCCCTGCGTTACCGATTGAACGCCCGTTGTCACCCCATCGACCGTGAAGGTAACGGTTCCCGAAGGCATTGTGGAGCCGAACGATGAGGGCGTGATGGTGGCTGTAACCGGCAGGGTGCTGCCGAGTGCGGGCGTGGTGGTGGACGGGGTCAAAACCAACGTGGTGGGCGTTCTGGCGACGGTGATGTTTACTGTGGGCGAGATGGAACTGTTGAAGTTGGTGTCGCCGCTGTAGAAGGCCTGCAAGGCGTGGGTTCCCGTCGAGGGAACGGTGATGTTGATGCTCGCCGTGCTTCCTCCCACCACTGTGCCGCTGCCCACACTGGACCCGTCGAGCGTGAAGCTCACCGTGCCGGTGGGCACTGTGGCGCCGGTGACGCTGGAGTTGACGGTGGCGGTGACCAGCATGTTGCTGCCACCGAGAGGCGAGGTGGTGGCCGGGGTCACGGTCAGCGTGGTTGACCCCTTGCTTACATTGATCGTCACGCCGGGCGAGGTCGCGTTGTAATAGTTTCCGTCGCCGCTGTAGGTGGCCTGCAAGGTATGGCTTCCGATGGCGGGAGTTGTGATGGTAATGGTCGCTGTCGCGGGCGAGCCGCCCACAACCAGCGCAGTTCCCACCGCATTGCCGTCCAGCGTGAAGTTCACGGTACCCGTAGCCGGTGTGCCACCGGAGGAGGGCGGGCTGATGGAGGCTGTGATCTGCAGCGTGCTGCCGGCCGAGGGGGTCTGTGTGGCCGGAGTGAGCAGCACCGTCGGCGTGCTCTTGGAGACGTTGAGGGATACCGCCGTCGCGGTTGAGGACAAGTAGTTGGTATCGCCGTTATAGGTGGCCTGCAGGCTGTGCGTTCCAGACGAAGGCACCGTAAAGGTGATTGTCGCTGTGGCGGGAGAGCCCGAAGTGACGGTTGCTGATCCTACCGACACTCCATCCAGCGTGAAGGTTACAGTGCCCGACGGCAGCGTGGGGAGCGTAGCCGAGGGATAGATGTAAGCCGTTGCCTGCAGCGAACTGCCCGCCGCGGGGGCCGTGGTAACCGGCGTCAGGGTCAGCGTGGTGGCGGTTTTGGCCACGGTGATGGTGACTCCCGCCGAGGTTGAGGCGGAGTAGTTTGTGTCGCCGCTATAGGCAGCCACCAGCGTATGGGTTCCCGCACTGGGCACTATAAATGAGGCGCTTGCCGTGGCCGGCGAACCTGAAGTCACGCTCGCCGTCCCCACCGTCGCTCCGTCCAGAGTTAACGTCAGGGTACCGGTAGGCAGCGCGGAGCCGTACGAAGTGGAGGAGATGGTGGCCGTCACCTGCAGAGAACTTCCCGAGGTTGGCGTGGTGGTGACCGGAGTGACAACCGTTGTTGTTGCGCGGGTTGCCACGTTGAAGGTCACCAAAGCGGAGGTCACGGGCGCGTAGTAGCCGTCGCCGCTGTAGCTGGCTTGCAGCGTATGGCTTCCGGTGGCGGGAGCCGTGATGGTGAACGTGGAGAGCGATGAAGGAGCCTGCGCAGATACGTTTGACGAACCTACGACTACCCCGTCCACGGAGAAGCTCACCGTGCCGGTGGGCGGCGTTTCACCGGAATAGGGCGGAGTGATGGCGGCGGTCAGCAGCAGGCTGGTGCCAGGCAGGGGAGTCATGGTGGCCGGCGTGACAACAATCGTCGGCGTGCTGGTGGTGACCGTGAGCGAAATCTGAGGCGAGGTGGACCCGGAGTAAGCCTGGTTGCCCGGATAGATGGCCTGCAGCGTGTGCGTCAGCAGCGTGCTGTTGGCCGGAATGACCACCGCCGAGAATGTTGCCGTGCTGACGCCGCCCGAGGTCACTACGGCCGCTGGGTAGGCCTCCGCGCCACCATCCAGGTTCAAGGTAACAATACCAGCGGGATTGACCGTGCCGGCCGGGGGACTGCCCACTGTCAAAGTAACGGTGACAGAAATGCTCTGCCCCGGCGTGACCGTCAAGGTGGAAGGCGTAACGACCAGGCTTGTGGTGCTGGCCTGGGTGTTGATGTTGATCGGGGGCGTGGACGTGACGGCCGCGTAGTTCACGTCGCCGCTGTACTCGGCCACCATCTCGTTGCCACCCGACGCAAACACACCTTCCAGGGTCACCGACGCGGTGCCGTTGCTGTTGATGGTCTCGGGCGGGGAGAGGCTCAGGCTCGTCGTCGTATCGTAGAACGTCACGGTGCCGGAGGGTGCGGTACCGCCGATTTGAGACAGAACGGTGGCCGTGAGCGTGACTGAAGCCGCAGGGTTGTAGGTCGAGTTCAGTTCCGTGGGCGAAACCGAAAGCGTGACAGAAACTGCCCCGGAGCCATTCGCCGGAGAAATTGCCCAGTCCGTCACGAGTTTTTTGGCATCGGGCACGCCCAGTCCGGTGGCCAGATCGTAGCCGGCACCAGCCGCATAGCCAATTTGCCCGGTCGCACCGCAACCGGGGCTACCCGCCGCGCACGCCAGTTGCGCGCTGCCTTGCGCCACATCGTTGTATGCGCCGCTCCAACTGCTGAAGGCATAGAGGCCGGGCGCCAGATTGCCCTGCGGGCCATGTTTCTGGGCCACCAGCGCGGCGATGCCGGCAAAGATGCTGGCAGCCGCGGAGCTGCCACCGCTGCGCACCAACGTGCAACCGGAGGAGAAAGAAGATGTGGACGCTGCCCCGCTCAGGCAGAAGGCCAACCCGGGGTTGGCGGCTGTATCGATGGCCGTGGGCAGGCTCAGGTCAGGCAGAAGCCGATTGGGCGTTCCCGACTTGCCGATCTCTGCCGGTAAATTGGCAGGGACGGGCTGCCAGAGAGGTCCTGCGTAAAGCGTGCTGCTGCCGCCGCCGCTGGCGTAGGCTGGGTTGGCCGCACCTGCCGGAGACCATGCCGCCAGAGCGGTGCTGCCCGCGACCGGGCCGGCCATGCCAAAGGATGCGACGCCCACCATCGTGTTCCAGGGCGTGGAAGCCAGGGCATTTACGCCGTAGCCGCTGGTGACCAGAGCCGTGCTGCCAGCCGCGTGGCAGGCGGAAGGGCCACTGTCTCCTGCGGCGGCAACCACCGCGATGCCCTCCGCGGCCGCTTGCTGATAGAGCGCAGAGTAAAAAGCCTGATGCGCGGGGCTCAACCCTGCCTCACACGCCGAGAAGCCAACTGCAACTGTGTGCGCCAGCGCCTGGTCGACAATGGCCGCCAGAGACAGGTCCACGCCGTCCGTGGCGCTGGTGGAGGCTGCGGGAACCAGCAGGATGTTTGCGCCGGGAGCTGCCGCACCCGCCCAGGAAGCTGCCAATGTGGCCTCAGCCTGGTCGCTGGTCAGTCCCGGGTCAGAACCGTTCGGTACCACCTGGAGCGGCGCCGCCGGCAGGGCAAATGCCGCGCGGAAAGCGGCGACATCGTTGCTGTTCACATTGCTTCGTGCCGCAATGGCGATGGTTTGGCCTTTGCCGTCGACCCCGGCGGACTGCAGCGCGTCAAGATGCACAAGCCTTGCGGCAAGCAGCGGAGTGAGAGCTTCAATATTGTTCAGCGAGGTTTTGGCCGCCAGCTCGGCAGCGGAAACGGCCAGCGGCTGCGGCGTGGTCAATGCGGGCGTGGAGACAGCACCATCCAGCGAGACCAGCCCATTGACCAAAGGCCGGAGCGCGGCCGGAACGGAGATATCGGCAACCAGCACGGCGCGGGTTCCGGCTGGAGTCACGATGGAGTCAATCCGGGTTTGAAAAGCCTGTTCGACCTGGGCCACGGTTCCTGAGAACTCGATCCAGCCGCGGCTGGCAGGCAGGGGAGCTACCTGAAGACCCTGACTTTGCAGCCACGCTGAAACTGCGGCTACATCTGAAGAGGAGTTACCGTATGCGTCAGCAAATGCCGCCGGAGTGAGCCACTGGTGATATGCGGGCGAAGCCGGATTTTGCAGATTTCCGAGTTCAGCCGCCAGGGCCTGCTGCTGAGCTGTGGAGGGCGAGAGCAGCAAGAGCATCCGTTCCAGCCGAGTGCCTGCGGGCGCAGCGCCCATATCCGACTCTGTCTGGTTGAGTGGCGCCTTGCTTGCGGAAATCGTATCCGTTGCACTGCTTCGCCAATCGCCTGCCAGCCGGGACGCGGACGTCTGGGCCGCGGCAACTCCAAGGCTGGCCAGGAGAAGAATTGCAAGCGGCAAACCGAAGCTTTGTTTGTGTGCCATCTTCCTCTTTGTACACGAACTCCGAACGACTTGCGCCTCATGACCGACAGACGGAGAGGGCAGTACCCTATCATCCTTCACGGAACGGTCTAAACACCCTACCACCTTTTGGGTACAGGATAGCGGATTCGTTGTGCTTCGCCACGATTGTATAGCGCGGAAGGGTATCCAAACAGCAGATTATGCAGGAATGCAGACGGAAAAATCCAGAAGATAAACACACTGTCTACTGCCAGACAGGAACCCCCGGCGACTGATTGAAATCGCCGGGGGAGGCAGAGGGCCGGTTTCTATTGAATGCCGAGGTCGGAGAGAACCTTGGGTTTGGCTTCATCCACGGCCAGCAGGTTATGACAGGCCGCGCAATCCTGAGTGATGCTGGCGCCGTCCTTGGCCGCGTGGTCGCCATCGTGGCAGCGGAAGCAGCCAGGATAACTCATGTGGCCAATGTGGTTGGGATGGGTTCCCCACGTCACTTTCATGTAGGGAAACACGTTCTGGCTGTAAAGAGTGACCAGTTCCTGACCCGCGGACTTTACCAGCGCGGCCTTTGCGGTAAGCACCTCCGGATGCCCGGCGCGATAGAAGGCTTCCAACTGCTGCGGGATCTGGACCTGCGCCTCGGCTTCACTGGCGTATTTGGCATTCAGCAGTTCCAGGCCCTCTTTGTGGACCCAGGGCAGTTCCGGACTGACCGAACCGTCGGCCATGGCCCGATTGAGCGCGTCTTCCGCAGTGACAAAGGTGTGGGCTGCGCGGTTGTGGCAATCGATGCAGTCCATGACCCGCCGTTCACCCTGGGGCATGGCGCCATTGAGGGCTGATGCGGCGAATACGGTCTGCGTGCCATTGGCGTTCTGCTTCTGCACCCAGGGGATGGTGGTGCGGGTCGAGTCAGTGGCGATGTACTCGATGTGCCCCAGGTGAACGCCGTGAATGCCGGTCAGATGGGAGAGAGAATCCTCACCTCCCAGGTGCAGAACCACCACCGTCTGCGTTTCAGTGTTGGTTTCATCGTCGGCGAAGTTGGACTTGACGAGGAGTTTTTCACCGATGAAACGGGCCGGTGTATGGCAGCCCTCGCAGATGACCCGCGCCGGGCGCAGGCTGGTAACCGGCGACGGAATCGGCGTGGGATAGCGATCGAAGGAGACTTCAAGCAATTGCTTGGTGCCGTTTACCTTGGCGCTGAAGTAGGCCTGTGCGCCCGAGCCGATATGGCATTCAACGCAGGCCACATGGGAGTGCGCGGAGATTTGGTAGGCTGTGTACTCCGGATGCATCACGTGACAGGACTGGCCGCAGAACTGCGGCGAATCCATGTAGGCGGCGCCGCGATAGCTGGCCATGGCCACAACCAGAAGGTTGACGATGGTGGCCACCAGGACGATGTCCAGGCCATGACGGAAGATACGGTCGTTGAGATCGATCTTGGGAAACTGGAGAGGAATCTGCCCGGCTTTTTGCAACTTTCTGTGGCGGATAAACACGCCTACCGGGATCAATACGAGGCCGCCTATGAAGAGAGCCGGCAGAAGCAGGAAGAAGATGATGCCGAGGTAGGGGTTGTCATTGGGCCGGCCAAAGATATCCACCAGCCAATAGCCGATCATGGTCACACCGGAAGCGCTGGTAATGGCTCCGCCGGCAAGACTGATGGGATTGTTGCCGAAGAACAGCGCCGGCCGCACCCAGCCTTCACGGAATTTTTGAAGCAATGACACGTTATCCCCCTACTCTCAAATGCATGGCCCGCCACTGAGGGCAAGGCCACGGTTGTTGCGCCCTGAAAGGCCACGTACAGGGTATTGACTTAACGAGCAGGTCAAGACCTGAAGCCATAACATTGGGCAAAGCTATCGTGGTATCGCTCCAGGGCGGGCCTGGTTCAACATCCCAGCCTGATTGTAGCTCCTACTTCAGCCCGCGGTAAAAAGCCACCACGTCTTTGATCTGCGCGTCGGTGAGTCCCGCGATCGGCTTCATTTTGCCTTTGCCGTTCTTGACCGCCGCGGCCATATCGGCTGCGCTGAGCGCCTTGATGGCTGGATCGGTGGAGGCCTTGATGCCCATCGCCTTGGCCATTCCCGCACTGGGGGTACCGGTGGCGCCATGGCACATTTGACACTTGGCTTTATAGGTCGCCGCGCCACCGGACTGGGCGAAGCTCACGGTGCCGGCCAGAGATACTGCGCAGGTCAACACCAACAGGGAACGAATCATTTTTGTCATTGCGAGACTCCTTGAATTTTGTTGACGGCCAGTATAAGCGGGGGCAATACCTGCCGGGGAGATTCTTTCCAGCGACCGTCCAATGGGGATTCCAGATGCTGACCGTTGGGCGACCCAGAGAGATGATAACAATTACCACCTCACACAAGTCGGCGCAACTCCCGATTTTAAGGGAACTGCGCCGGTTGATTCTGATTCTGTTACTTGGCGAAGGTGCGGAAGTAGTCCACCGAGTCCTTGATCTGCGCATCGGTGAGCTTGCCTTTGAACGGCTGCATCTTGCCCTTGCCGTTGGCGGTGGCGGCGATCATCTGCGCCTCAGAAAGGCCCTTGACCGCCGGATCAGAGGCGGGCTTGACGCCCATGTTCTTGGCCATCCCCGCGCTGGGGGTGCCGGTGGCGCCATGGCACATCTGACACTTGGCTTTATATGTCGCTTCCCCGGAAGACTGGGCGAAGCCCACGGCGCCCGCGAAAAGAACCACTGCAGCCAGCGCCACCTGGAATCGAATCGTCTTGCTCATGGTAAAACTCCTGAATTTCATTACTGGCGAAAATCGCCTGCAAAAAGTAAGAAGCCAGCGAGAAACCGGTTACCTGCTTCGTACGCCGCGCATTACCCATACAGTAAAAACAACATTCAGCGGGATAAGTTGCGGCGCTTAAAATGAAGCGGGCCGGTTATCGATTACGATCCCGGCCCACCCCAGCTATCAACTTCTGAGACGGCAGTTTGAATTAGAACTCGTAATGCATACCGAGGGTTACGTTGTTTGCGTGGAAATTCCGCGGTGCAGTAAATCCGAAGGCCGGCCCGCTCATCGCGGTATTCGGCAGAGTACTGCAAAGCACTACCGGCGCTGCGGTTGTGGCAGAGGGCAGGGTGGTGGAGGTGCTGCAATATTGAGAACCGGAAACGCCGCCCTCTCCATAGCCGAAGTAGTTGTATTCGCCATTCCAGACGATTCCCTTGCGAACCGTCCATGCGAGGTTCACAAAGGGCGACTGGTAGGAAGATACGAGCGAACCGTTGACATCGCGCGGATCGTTGAAGAAGCGGCTGCCGTTGACCGAGCTGAGGCGATAGCCGATGTGGGACTTGAGCCTGGCGACCGGCGACAACGCGAGAGCCACCGATGCGGATTGCGTCGGAGCATCCATGAAGTCCTTGACAGGTCCGAACTCGAGGTAGGTTGCGCCGCGAACGGTAGCGCCAGGGCATCCTGCGCCGTTGGCCGGTGCAGCCGCCACGGGCAGGGCGGCAGTAGCACCGCCGTCATAGCAGATGTTGGTTGCACTGTAGACGTCGCTATAGGCGTAGTTGAAGTTGAGCCCATAGTGCTCGTTGGGAGCCATGTCGACGCCCAAGCTGCCCACACGGGAGTGGTCGACGTGGGCGAGCGGACCGGCACCGGGCGCGCCGCCGATGTTGTTGGTGTTGTTGTGGCGCTCGAGGTCGTTATAGGCGCCGGAGACCGAAGTCCAGGCATTGGGCCGATAGGTGGTGTGGACGCGGTAGTGCTTGGATTGGCGCGCACCGACCGGCGTGAACGCGTTATCCGCGGAGAGAATCTCGACAGTGCCGCTCATATCCCAATTTGTGGCGGGACGGTAAGCGAAGTTGAGGATTCCGCCGCTTTCGTTGATTGTGACCGTTCCGTTGCTCGTTGCCCCAGTGGCCAGCGGCGCACTGTGAGGAATGCCCTGGGCGATGACATGCTTGCTGGCGCGATAGGTGAGCGAGATCGAGGCGCGATCCGTAACATCCCACGAACCCGTCAGGTTGTTGACGAGGAACGACTGGCCGAAGTAGCCGGGCTGCGGCGTCGCGATCGCCGAGGTGCCTTCAATCGGAGCCGTAGCCGGGGTTGTGGCCGTGTTGATAACCGTCGTGATCAGCCCCGGGTTGTTGATGGTCTCATTGGGAGCCGTCACGGGAATCGTCACTGTGGTATCGCTGGTGAGCACGGAGGTTCCCGGCTGGTGAGCGCTGGAATAGCTGATCTGGTCAGACACGGTGAACTTCTTTGAGGCCTGCCAGGTAACGCCGTAGTCGCCGGCGATCACCTGCCGCTTTGCGCTGGCATTGCCCAGGTAGGTGGCTTCGCGGGTTGCCTTGGTGAGGCCCTGGAAGTCGTCGTAGTAGTTCGGCATGCTCATGTTCGCCTTGGTGTAGCGGACATTGCCGTTCATGCTGATGTTCTTGACGCTCGTGCTCTGCAGCCGGAAGATCTCCGTAGGAAAGAGAGTGCGAATTGGCTGTTTGCGCGTGTAGCTGGTGATGACGGCGCAGGCCGCGTTAATGATGGGCACCCCGCCATTGGAACTTGCCGTAAGGATGGAGCCGCCGCCCATGCTGGTGGTGTTGCAGGCACTGGCCGCATACGGCGTCAGAGCATCGTAGTTGGCAAAGAGCGCAACCCTGGATCCGTCTGCTTCCTGCACGTTGAAGGCGCCGGGAGCCATCCTGAAATAGGAGTCGCCCTTGTAGTGGTCGACCTCTTCTTCAAAGGTCAGCTTGGTGCCCTGGATGGGCTTCCAGTCGATGCCGCCGGTGAAGTCGTCGGTGCTGTTGCGCTGCATCTCCTGCAGCAGGACATCCAAAGAACCGCCTATCTGATAACCGCTGGGGGTCAGGCTCGGTCCCTGGAAGATATTCTGCGAGTAACCGGCGCGGAAGGTCACCTTGGACAGAGGCAGAATCGTCAGGTTGGTGTCTGTCATGCGGCGCACGGTATTGAACATGAAGGGCGACTGCCTTACCTGCGGCCATGCATACGGCGTAGCTGAACCGGTGACAGGAATCGACTCCCCGGAGGGAACGTTCGGGTTACCCAGCAGGTCGTAATCGAAGTACTGGCGGTCGCGGCGGAAGATGCCGGAGAACTCGTAGAGCTTGCCCTTGGAGAAATCCAGCTTGGTGAAGCCGTTGGGATCGCCGCCGTATCCGCTGGTAAAGCCGGACATGATATCGAACAGGGGGTGCTTGTTGCCGGGAAGTGCGCGCATCTCAAAGGTCTGGCCCAGCATGCGCGGTCCGGACTGAATATTGACCAGCGTGTCGTACATGGCGCCGCTGCCCTTGATGTTGGCCAAATGCCCGCCAAAGTCGATGCTCTGATGAATAGTGAATCCATCCGGCACTACCGGATCGGTGGAGACAGGCGCAGGATTCGGGTTGCCCGGCGTCGGAATCTGGGCGACAGCGATTCCTGTCATCGTCAGTAAGATTGCGACTCCAATGCCTGCGGCCATACGCCGGGTCATTGCGAGAAAGTGCTGTGGGTTGGACAGCCGAGAAAGCCAGCCGATGTTCATCATATGAAGCCTCACTTAAAAACTTTGCTCACACAGAGATCTAGAACTCGTTTGTACAGTTGATCCGGGAGCCGGGCCGCGACCTTCGATGAAGCAGAGAGGCGCAGCCCGAATCCATAGGTTCCTACCTGAGGAATGCCGCATTCATGTTTGAACCGTGAATGTACGTGTGGCAGCTGGTGCAAGGCGCCAACTCCGCCGATCCCGATGCCATGCTGTGCACCGTGTCGGCGGCGACCTGGCTATGGCACTGGTTGCAGAGCACGTTGATACCCGGCATATTCAGCAGCCGTGCGTTCTGGGAACCATGCGGACTGTGGCAGGCGAGGCATCCCTCCGCCTTGATCGGGGCATGCTCGTACACGAAAGGCCCACGCACTTCCATGTGGCACTTGGTGCAGATCGCGTTCTGATCGGCGGTGGACTTGATATTGCTGTTGCCGAAGGTGCCGTGCACGTCATGGCAGTCGCTGCACTTGACCAGGCCCTCGTTCACCTTGTGGTGGAAGGGCATGCCGAATGCCGGCTTGGTGTCAGTGTGGCACTGGAAGCAAAGCGTGGGCTGAGCAGCCTTCAGGAGGGGCTCAGTAGTGCTGGCATGCACGCTGTGGCAGCTGATGCAGCCAACATTGGCCTTGGCGTGAGGAGAACGATCGAAGTTGGGGTGCGCTCCCGCATGGCAACCCAGGCAGGTGGCGTTCACGTCTTTGGTCGAGGCCTTGGCGGGATTGAATATCTTGGTGGTGTCGCCGCCGCCATCCACGTGCGCCTTGCCAGCCCCGTGGCAGTTTTCACAGGTAATCCCGGTGCTGCCGTGCTGGAGAGCCATTTTGGTATGAGGATTGGTGGCGAACCCCTTGGAAACCTCTTCATGGCAGGTTGCGCAGGTATCGGAACCCACATAATCCCCAGGGGCAACATCCTTGACCTGGGCGGTCGCGGTTTTGGCCCCGGGCGCCTGCGACGCAAGGGCAGTGGCGCACAGAATGCTCGCGCCCAGCAGCAACATCAAACAAGCTCGCAGACCCGGCAATATGCCCGGAGCCGCACCAATCGACAATTTCGTTACTGGCCAATCTTTATGCATGAAAAATACCGCCTTGTGTGCTCTCGTTTCATCATTTGCCAACAATCGTTCCAGCGTTTCGGTTGTCGCACATGGCAATTCCCTTTCAGGAGCGCCGGAACGGCATCAGATTCGTTGAGGCAGATTGTTGCAATTCAGCTTTGTGCGGAGCAACACTACATGCGGTGAAGATTACGGTTTTGTCATGGACGCAAGCGGTGATGTCCGTCACACGTTAGAAAGATTAGCAAATCCGGCTAGAATTTCTTACCCCTGAGTGATGTGGATGCGAGGGGCGCCTGGATTCCATGTCTAACGGGGACAATACCTTACTTTGATGCATGCCCCATTCCCTAGCCGGAACGCAGGGAACTCAATTCTTCGCAGTACATCAGAATTTTGCCCTTGCTACTGTATAAAAGCGGACACTTTCCAGATCAAAAACAGGCTGCAACGCCCGCCTGGGGGCGTTTTCCGGCTTCGGGTCTGCCCAGGGAGCCGCGGCCACCCAAGGCACGGAGTTCCAGGCCGGGACAGCAGTAAAACGTGCTTACCGGCATGGACTGGCGACACTGGAGACGGTAACCGCCTGGTACCAAATATACGTGAGGCCCATCACATCCACAGCGGTCCCTGCTCCGGCAGACTTTAACGGAGCAAGAGTCTTTTTTCCTGAAGGTCAAGAGCGACTTTACCTCAACTGATCATTTGCCTGGCATGAGCAATGTTCAGGAAATGGCACGGGTGAAGGTACAGCGTTGACAGCGAATGGGGCAAGACCATGACGAACATCGAGACCGCGACAGGGACGCAGACACGGCAAAAGCACATGACCCGGCAAGTTCCTGCGGGGTGTGCGGCCTGTGCCAATCGCCGCCCCGGCTGGTTCTGCTCCCTGGGCAGTGCCGTTCTGGCCGATCTTGAACTGGCCACCAGCACCATCTCACTACCCGCACAGGCGTCGCTTTTCACGCAAGGCGAGGACGCCCGCTGCCTTTATCTCATTTGCGGCGGGTATCTGAAACTGACCGCCGGCCGTCATGAAGATCGTCAGATGATCGTCCGGGTAGCCGGACCCGGCTCGATGCTTGGCCTCTACGCGGTTCTCTCGCACGGTATGTATGAAGTATCCGCCGAGTCTTTAACCAGCGCCCAGCTTCGCCCCGTGGAGCGGGACAGGTTCCTCAGCTTCCTGCGCAGCCACAAGGAAGCCCAGATGCGCGCCGTCCAGTGCATCTGCCAGGAATACCGCTTCGCCTTGCAGGATGCCTGCCGCATCGCACTGGCCGAGACCGTGGCCGCACGCCTGGGACGGCTGCTTCTGGAACTGGCCCATCAGATCGGCGAACACCTGAATGGCGGCGAATTCCGCTTTCCGCTGCTGCTCACCCACGAAGAGATGGCCTCCATGGCCTGCACCACGCGCGAAACCGTTACGCGCACACTCGGCCAATTCCGCAAGGAAGGCTGGATCTCAATCGAAGACTCCCTGGTCACGCTCCACCAGCCGGATCGGCTGCAAACGCTGCTCTAGGCCCGTGACCGGAAGAAGATATTTTATCGAGTGAGCGAGCGTGGGCTTGAAAGCCCACGCTACAGCCGGCCAGGCGGCCAGCGCTCCATTCCAAGACGGAAGATTTTTATACGGCCAAGGAACTAGCCAGTTTTCTGCTCCCATCAGGGCTGCTCCCCGAGTCCAAGAGCTATGATTTTGTAGCGCTATCATTATTAGCCAGGAGTTCCTACTGCATATGATCCGTACTTTGGCTTGTATTTCTGCGGTACTTCTCACTTGTTGCGCCACTGTAGGCCAGAGCCCGGCTTCGGCCCCGGCCCAGCCCGCCGTGACCTCAACCGAGAGCCCCGAGATCCACCAGTTCCAAAAGATTGAAAATGACTGGTCCATTGCCATCAATACGCACGACCAGTATGCTCTGGAGCTGGTTTTATCGCCTTTATTCGTAGACGTTTCCGCCAGCGGCGACATTACCACCCGCAATCAGCAACTGGCCCAGGTGATTACCGGCGAAGATAGAACCCTTCATCTGGATCAGAAGGTGATTACCGTGCGCATGCTGGGCGATATTGCCGTCGCGAACGGAACCTATGCCTTGCATCACAAGGTCAATTCCGCCCAGGTGGACGAAAAAGGCGTCTTTACTCACGTTTTTGAGCGCGCACACGGCGGATGGGCGTGTATCAACTCGCAGCGCACCTCGTTGCACGAGGACTCGAACACCAAGGGCAAGAAGGGCCCCGCTACCGAATCGCCCTTCCACTTCCCGCTCTTTTCCAAGTAAGACAGGGCTACAGAAGCCGCATTCCTGCTAACTGGCCAGTCTTCTGGCGGCCTGCACCCGTATGGACACGTGCACCAGGCTGAGTGCGGCCGGGGTGACGCCGGGAATGCGGCTGGCCTGGCCGATGGTGACGGGGCGAACGCGCTCCAGTGTCTCCCGCATCTCGCGCGAGAGGCCGCTGATGGCTCCGTACTCGATCCACTCGGGAATCGCGAGGGCCTCGGCGGCCTTCAGCTTTTCAATGGATTTTTTCTGCTGCTCCAGATAGCCGGCAAACTTGATTTCAGTTTCGACGGCGCGGGCCTCGTTGCGCAGAACGGCGGTTCCGGCGATTTCGCCCTGATTCAGAATCTGGGTTAATGCGGCGGACAGGTCTGCAAGCAGGGGCTCCTGGGAGAGGGTTTCGCGCATGGCCCCCAGCACAGGTTCGATGGTGACCTCAGGGCGCTTGAGCAACTGCGCCCAGGTGAGTCCGGCGGTCGCCGTCAGGGCGCCGAATCCAGCCTCAGCCAAGCTAGCGGCATCGACCTTGCCCGTGGTCAGCAGGCGGGTAAGCGCGGACCTGCGAGCCTGCTTCTGCTCGTACTCAGCCCAGGCCTCGTCGTTGATCAGGCCGAGGCGGCGGCCGTACGGGGTGAGCCGGCGGTCGGCGTTGTCGATGCGCAGGTGCAGCCGGAACTCAGCCCGCGAGGTGAACATGCGGTAAGGCTCGTTGGTGCCCTTCGAGATGAGGTCGTCGATCAGGATGCCGGTGTAGCCTTCGGTCCGGTCCATGGTGAACGGCGGCTCACCCTTCAACCACAGGGCTGCATTGATGCCGGCCATGATGCCCTGGCAGGCCGCCTCCTCGTAGCCGCTGGTGCCGTTGATCTGGCCGGCCAGGTAGAGGCCTTCCATGCTTTTGACGCGCAAGGTGCGGTCCAACTCCGTGGCGTCCACGCTGTCATATTCGATGGCGTAGCCGGGACGCAGCATCTCCGCCTGCTCGAGGCCGGGAATGGAGCGCACGATCTGCCATTGCACCTCCATGGGCAGCGAGGTGGACATGCCGTTGACGTAGACTTCGTGGGTGTTCAGGCCCTCCGGCTCGAGGAAGAACTGGTGCTGGGTCTTGTCAGGGAACTTGACGATCTTGTCTTCGATGGAGGGGCAATAGCGCGGTCCGACGCCTGCGATCTGGCCGGAATACATGGCCGAGCGGTGCACGTTTTCGCGGATGAGGCGCAAGGTCTCCGGGGTGGTGAAGGCGATGTGGCAGCTGATCTGCGGCTGCACGATTTTCTTTGTGCGGAAGCTGAAGGGGGTGGGATCGGCGTCGCCGCGCTGCTCCTCGAAGGCCTCCCAGCGGATGGTGCGGCCGTCGAGGCGGGGTGGGGTTCCGGTCTTGAGGCGGCAGGTTCTGAGGCCCAGGGCGCGCAAGGCCTCGCCGAGAAGGACGGAGGCCGGTTCGCCGCTGCGGCCTGCAGGATATTTCTCTTCGCCGCAGTGGATGAGGCCGTTGAGGAATGTGCCGGTGGTGATGATGGTGGCCCCGGCCAGCAGCCTGCGGCCGTCGCGGAGCTTGAGGCCCAAGACGCGGCGGCGGGGACGGACAGGGCGCGGCAACTGGCTTGCGTTCTGTTCCCAGGTCCCAGAATCGGGGCCTGGGGCACTCGCCGATTCTGGCGTACCTTCTTCGATCACCAGATCCACGACTTCGGCCTGGCGGATGTGGAGACCGGCCTGCGACTCAAGCACCTCGCGCATCTTTACGCGGTACAACTGCTTGTCGCACTGCGCCCGGGGACTCCAGACCGCGGGGCCGCGCGAGGTGTTGAGCAGGCGGAACTGAATGCCTACGGCGTCGGCTACCTCGCCCATGATGCCGCCAAGGGCGTCTACTTCGCGGACCAGGTGGCCCTTGGCCACGCCGCCGATGGCCGGATTGCAGCTCATCTGCGCGATAAGGTCGAGGTTCATGGTGATGAGGGCGGTCTTGAGGCCCATGCGCGCGGCGGCCATGGCCGCTTCGCACCCGGCGTGCCCGGCGCCTACCACCAGGACATCGTATTGTTCAGTGAATGCCATTCAGCTCCGCAGTGACCGCCTATGGCTATTCTACGGATTGATTGATTGCGGTGCGGGATGAGGGCGGTGGTTTGCCACACAGGCACACGAAAACGATTGAAGAATGGGCACCCTCAGAATTGGGCAGGTCGATGGTTGGCACCCGCAGAGCAATCGCATGAACACGGATGAACTCCGATGAAAGGCTTCGACGCGACCCTCCGGGGCGCAAGCCTTCCCAGGATTGCGTCCGCCGCAGCGGACTCCATCCTGGGCTATTTTCGGGCCTCCCTACAGGAGGCAATGCGGCGGCTGAATGGCGGAAGCGATAAAAGCAACCGCAGGTCCTTCGACTCCGGTCGCTGCGGCGACCTTCGCTCAGGATGACAAGCCGTTCTTATAAATTGTTTGTAATCATAGTATTAGGTGGCATGAAGTTTCAGGAATCAGGACGCCAGGCGGCTTGCAGTTTCAGGAATCAGGATGCTAGGCGGCCTGGAGTTCCAGGATGATGGCGGCGCCTCTGGGTTCAAGGTTGACGGCGGAGGCGCGTCCGTTCTGGTCGCGGAGGATGGTGGCGCACAGGCTGAGGCCGAGGCCGGCGGTCTCTCCAGTGGCCTGGGCAGGCGTGAAGGGATCGAAGGCGCGTTCCGGATGAGCGAATCCGGGCCCCGAGTGGCTGACCAGAATCTGCACCAGATTTCCCTCGCTGGTTGCCTCCAGTCTGATGGTCTTGGGCTCGCCGGGAGACGGGGCACGACCCTGATTCTCTACCGATTCAATGGCATATTGCAGGCAGTGGAGCACGGCCTGGCGCAACTGCTGGGCATTGCAGAGAACCTTGGGCAGCGCCGGGGCAACGCTCAACCGGAACTCGATGGAGCGGTGCAGGAACTCGGAGCGATGGAGCTGTTCCATATCGGCCAGCAACTCGGAGACGGAGACCGCGGTGAGCTGTTCGCCATGGGGACGGGAGATGCGCGACAGGCTCTCCAGCGTGGACCTCATGCGGCGGGCTTCAGTGAGAATGGCATCGACGCCTTTGCGCTCCTGGGGTTCGAGATTGGATGTTTCTTCAAGCAGCGAGGCATAGCCGAGGATCACGGTGAGCGGATTGTTCAACTGCTGGGTGACGTTGCCTGCCAACTGGCCGAGGCCGGCGAACTTCTCAGAGTCGATGAGCTTTTCCAGCATGGTGGTCTGACTGCGGGTGGCCTGGAGGCGCGCGGCGAGCATCTCGATGGGCAGCAGGTCGTCGGCGCGGAGGGGGACTTGAAAGTGGTTGAGGTGATTGCCCGGGATGGGACGCATACCCGAGAGGAGCAGTGCGCCCTCTGTGGTGGAACGTCCGAGCATGGGCACGGCCAGGGCCGCGGAGAAGCGCAGGCGCGGCAGGTCGTCGCCGGGTCTGAACCAGGGCGACAGGTCGAGTTGGAGCGTATGGCTGTGTTCGACGGCAGGCGGAGCAGAGCCGGGCGCCAGAAAGTCCGCGACCGGAATGCGCGCGACCAGCTCGGCGAGCCCCACGGCAGTTGCCGCGTCCAGGCCGGCAGTCCCGGCGAGGCGATACTGACTTCCGCTCTCAAGCAGTAGGGCAGCCTGGCTAAAGCGGCTGTTGGCCACCACGGTCTGGCAGATTTCTGTACCCTGGCGGTCAAAGTCCTCAACGCGGCGGCGGGAGAGGATGAGGCTGGTATAGGCCTCGAGCTCCAGGCGGGCCCTGCGCTCGCGTTCCTGGGCGGCCTTGTTGATGGCCAGTTCGTCCTCCAGCGCGAGCAGGATCATGCCCAAGGCCGCGACCACCTTGCCCATGACGATGATGTGAATCAGGTGGAGGTCGAGCGCCGGATTGAGGCTGATGGAGGGAAAAATCTCCAAGGCGGAGAGCGACCAGGCCGTAAAGCCCAGCACGCTGAGAAGTACGCCCGGAGAGAAACGCCAGAAGACGGTGACCAGCAGGATTGCGGTCATGAGCAGGTTGGCGCACTGCACAAAGGTCAGCGCCCAGGGAGCGCCCACCGCAAAGCAAACCCAGAGAATCAGGCTGCCGAGTACGGCGCAGATGGAAATGCCCAGCGCGATGGGCATGCTGGCCCTGGTCGTATTCCAGGCCAGGGCGATAAAAAGGGAGATGACTCCCAGGGCGGGAAAGACCAGAAACATCGGCCCCGCCGGCGATACGCCGTGGAAGACAACGGAGAGGAGGAAGGCCGCGACGACCATCGGAATGGTGTAGGGAATGACGTAGAGAATACGGAACCTGCCGACGCGGAAGGTGAGCGGGGAGAGCGAGGCAAGAAAAAGGGCGGAGCTGATGAGAATCATGGTCTGACCGGCAGCCGCCAGCCAGGGATGCGCGCTGGTCTGGGAACCCCAGGGATCCAGCATGTAGTAGAGGACCATGTGGGCGGTTGCAAACAGGAAGCCGAGAAACCAGAGCAGGGTGCGCGTGTCACGAAAGCGCAGATAGAGAAACCCGAATGCGGGCAGCAAGAGAACCGTGAGGATCAGCGCGGGGGCATGATAATAATCGGGCATGAACGCCGTGCATCTCCTTCCATGGGTATCGACAGAAATTGTTGCTGCCTTGAATCTTGCGGGCACTGCACGTGAGGCAGCGCAAGAACGGAATGCGGACCCCGGGCACCGAACGAACGCCGGGCCTTGGCAGGGTGGCCCAAATTAAAAGTTTGGCTCTTCCCGAAGGCAATGTATATGCGTCTAAGGTTGTAGATGGGTGAGAGATTTGAGAGACCGGGCCTATGCTCCCGGACCATGTGAATGAACCGCGGGAGAAGAGACACCAGGATGCGAAATCGATGGTTATTGGCGATGGTGGCAGCGGCAGGTTGCGCGCTGGCCGCCGCGGCTCAGGACAAGGACAGTTTTACGCCGATGGCGCTGGACGCGGGCTTCGGGAGGATGGATCTTACCGCGCCGGCGACGCCGCCGGAGGAGATTATCCGCAACTTTGCCGCCAAGGAAAGCGAATTCCAGCAGGCGCTGAACCACTACACCTATCGCCGCATCGCCCGCGTACAGACCATCGACGACGACAACAAGGTGGATGGCGAGTACTACGAGGTGGACGACGTGGTCTTTGACCACACGGGCGCGCGCACGGAGAAGGTGGTGTTTGCGCCGGAGAACACCCTGCAGCGGGTGATGATGTCGCCTTCGGATCTTCAGGACATCCAGCATGGGTATCCGTTTGTTCTGACCGCCGAGGATATCGGGCAGTACGACGTGAAGTACGTGGGCCGGCAAAAGGTGGACGAGGTGGATTGCTACGCTTTTGACGTGAGCCCGAAGGTGATTGAGAAGAAAAAGCGCTACCTGGACGGGCGCATCTGGGTGGACGCGACGGACCTGCAGATCGTGGTGACCAATGGGAGAATGGTTCCCGACGACACGCGCAAGAACAGCGAGGACCTGCATCCGCCGTTCATGACATGGCGGCAGCAGGTGGACGGGCACTACTGGTTCCCGGTGTATACCAAGGGCGAGGGAGTGCTGCACTTCAGCGGCGGCAAAGGCTACATGGCCATGGACGTACACATGCGCGACACGGTGAAATACACCGACTACAAGCGGTTCGGCTCAACGACGAAGATTATTTACGAGGGACAGGACATTACGCCGGACAAGCAGCCGGAGGGTCAGCCGAAGAAGTAGGCCTGGGTTCTGCGGTGGATGAGGGTCTCAATACTTAACTGCAAAAAAAGTGATTTATGGGCTCCGGGCCGGAGCTATACTGGTTGCGCCAAGGAGGGAGGTTCCTTCATGCGGCGTATCTCTTTTGCTTTCATCGCGCTTTTCTTTATTTCGTCGTCCCTGGCGGTTACGGCTCAGGAAGGTGGACCGCAGCATGCGCCCGACTTCAGGGCACGCCCGTACCTCAGGGCGCTTTACTTCGGGCCCAGGACCAACGCTCCCTTTACCGCGACAGCGAAGACGGTATGGGTGCAGATCATGCCCGACAATTCGACCATCACCATCCAGAACCAGCGCTTTGTGGCGCGCGATATGGACGGCCGGATCTTTCAGGAGCGGCGCATGCTGGTGCCGGACGACGGGAAGCGCGAACCCGCTCTGAGGGTACTGGAGTACAGCGACCCGCAGACGCACACGTTTGTGAGCTGCAATCCGTATCAGATGACCTGCGACCTTCAGAACTATGGCGTGCCGCCCTCGCAGGCTTTGACCCCCGCGGGCCTGCAGCCGGATGGCATGACCTACCTGACCCGCGAGAACCTGGGAGTGGACACGTTTGAGGGTGTGGACGTTCAGCGCTCGCGCGAGACCTTCACGTATTACAAGCAATCGATTGGGAATACCAAGACCATTCTGCGCGTGGTGGAGTACTGGTATTCACCGCTGCTCGGCGTGAACGTCAAGGTAGTGCGCCGCGACCCGCGCGACGGCGAACAGACCCTATGGCTGACGAACATTTCGCTTACCGCCGCCGAACCCACCGTCTTTCAGGTCCCGGCTGAATACAAGATCTACGATCACCGCGATACGCGGCCCATCTACCGGGCGCCGGATGTGGAGCAGTAGGGGGAGCATAGACCGAGCATTGTCTGACGCATCGATTTGAAAAATGCGCGAAAGAACAACAGCAGATTCTTCGCTCACCACCCCCGAACTGAAAAGCGTTCGGGGCCCCGTTCACTCAGAATGACAGTCTCTGTTTTTCCGTGAATTTCAGAGACAGGACACTCATAGAAAAAATACTTGTCTAATAGAAGAGATATTTGCGCCAGCGGTCGTCGCCGCGGCCTAACATGCGCATGATCTGGCGGCTGGTGTGGAGCGAGAAGGGGCGCGGGTCGCGCAAAAGAACCATGTCGTCGATTTCGGTCAACATGCGGTTGCCCTTGCGGCGGTTGCAGGAGTGGCAGCAGGCCACCAGATTTTCCCAGGTTGAGTTGCCGCCACGGGAGCGGGGAATGACGTGATCGAGCGTGAGGTCGCCGGGGGGCAGCGCATCGCCGCAGTACTGGCAGGTGTTGCGGTCGCGGAGCAGGATGTTTTTACGCGAGAGGGCGCGGGTCTGGTAGGGAATGCGGCGATACTCCAGCAGGCGAATGACGGAAGGCATGGCGACGCGGCAGCGCTGGGCATGAAGGGTGAGTCCGTGCTCCTCCTCAGTGCGCGCAATGCCCTTGAGGACCAGCACCAGGGCGCGGCGTGCGCCGCAGATGTTGATGGGCTCATAGGACGCGTTGAGAACCAGCACGGGCAACTGCAGGATCTGGCTGGTCTGCATGGCTACCTGTGCGGCAGGGTAGTCGCCGGACAGGATAGCGGTCCTGGCGATGGACTTCTGCTTGCGTGCATGAATCATGGCTTTTCCCAGCGACATCTCTTATCCCCTCGTCAAAAAGATGATTGGTCTTGCGATGAATCTATGAATGCTGCTTGCAAGGTTGCGGTCAGCGGATTGCCGGACAAATCTGCATCGTCTTCCGCGGCTATGGATGCGCCGCGGCGTAACGGGTTGATGCTACGGGCGCGGGCGAGCGTAGCCACCCAGATGGAAGCTGCACCGGCCTGAGCCAAGGCCAGGGCGGCGGCGCGGGCGGTTGCGCCGGTGGTGAAGATGTCGTCGACGATGAGGACGTGCTTCAGGGTGACGGCGGACGGATCAGAAACTGAAAAGGCACCGCGCACATTGATGCGCCGCTGACGGGAAGTGAGTCCGGCCTGGCTCTCAGTGGCGCGCAGCCGCATGAGGGTGCTTGAAGCCAGGGTCAACTGCCACTGCGGGTGGGTTTTACGCAAGCAGCCGAGCGCCTGGGCGGCCAGCGAGCGCGCCTGGTTGAAGCCGCGCTGGGCGTACTTGGAACGGTGCAGCGGCACGGGAATGACCAGCATCTCAGCGGGCGCTTCGGGAGCAAGTTGGGCGATGGCTTGCGCCAGCATGCGGCCCAGGTCGCGGACCGCCGGGTGCATCCTGTCGTACTTGAGGGCGTGGATGGCCGCTTTCATGCGGTCCTGATAAAGCCCGTAGGCAACGGCGCGCACAAAGGGCGGCGGCGCGAGGCGGCAGGAGCGGCACTGGGCAGCGCCAGCCGGCCCTGAACTGAGCGCCAACTGGTCAAGGGTGTCACCGCAGCGCGCGCACGAGGGACCGCTGAGGGCGGGAAATTCCGTCCAGCAGGCACTACAAATTGGCGCAGAGGAAAGCTGCGGCAGAGGGGAGCCGCAGAGAGTGCAAATAGCAGGCAGGAGGGCACAACCCAGTGCGTCCAGAGGACTTCGAAGCACGCGGGCCACAGCGCGCCAACGGGTAGTCTCCGATGGTGGAACGTCGAACGTCAGTGAACCGTAGTCCCTGCGGAAGACGCACCTCACTTGGGGAAGCGCAGGGAAAAAGTGCGCCGCCTTGGCGACAGTATACTCGGACGGCGCGTGAGATTCCATGAAGTTTGAACCGGGAAGGATCAAACTCTCACTGCATTCATGCAGAATTCACCGCGCCGTGGAACCGTTCCATACGGCGCCGGGAAAGACGCATGTACCTGATAAGCCGAGCACATATGCCTTCCCGGGCTTGATGCTTGCCGGCCCTAATGGACGTGGCGATCCTCTACGACGATGACTTCACAATGCTGATGTTTTGCGGCGTCCTTGGTTTTGGGCGGTGCGGCGGCATCGTTTATGGCATCGCGGACCGCTTCCTTCATCTTGCCCACGGTTGTTTCGGCTTTGCCCTTCAACTGTTGAACGGCGCCTTCAATCTGGGTTCCGGTATTGCCGGTCATGCTGCCTACGTGACGTTTGGCGCTGCCTACTACTTCGTCGATTGCGCCTTTCACTCTTTCCTTGTTCATTGATTCCACCTCGTACTGTCAGTTGCTCACGAAGCGCTGGAAGGGCGCAGTATAGAAAGAACCACAACGGATGCCGAAGCTCTGCTCGATTTTCTGCGCATCATTTCTCCTCGGGGACGCGAGAAGATCGCGCCTGGCGAGCGGTCCAGTTGGTTTTTATCTTTTCGTAGGTAGCCTGCATCTCATCCAGTTCCAGGTCGCTGAGCCGCTCGATATCGATGAGCTGATTGCGGGCCTTGTCCATGGCGCGGATCAATTCGTTGAGCTTGAGATTGATGGCGCGCGAGTCGCGATTCTGGGTGTTCTGGATCAGAAAGACCATCAGGAATGTGGCGACGGACGCACCTGTGCCGATGGCTTGCACCCATGGTTGCGAGTAATGAAGGACAGGTCCCGCGGCGAGCCAGACGACTACCACCAGGCCTGCGGCCACAAACGCCCAGGTTGAGCCCAGCCATCCGGAAGCCAATGCGGCGAATCGGCCAAAGTAGCCGTGTACGGTTCGGTCCTGCGGCTCGATTACTGGCTTATTCATGGATGGTGCCTCCTTATAGCTGCTCCCGAGCCTACGGTTGCGGGGTTTAGCCCGTCTGAGCCATGGGGACCATAGGGCCACGGCAGGGGTAGCCGCGCCGATGGCGAGACCAGACGTAAAGAGAACTTCTTATTGGGTGATAGAAGACAATCGGACCGCAAGCAGGCCGGCACACAGCATCCGCCGGATGCGTAACACCGGGCCAGGGAGCAAGGCATACAGGCGGGCCGGGATTGCCGGGGTGGATCCTTCCGCTGGGGAAAGATCCACCCGGATTCCTTCTAAAAAGCGCCGGCGATATAAGCCTCGGAGGTACGGAGCTTATCGGTTTTGGCGCCGCACGCGGCCAGCACGACCGGCGACAGGGTGATGACCGGGCAGAGCGCGTGAGCCAGTACCTTGTAGACCACGCCGTGGCGGGTGACAGCGGCAAAGGCAGATGCGCCCTGCGCGCCGAGCACGATGAGGTCGGCCTGCTGCGCCCGGCACTGGTAGAGCAACTCCTCGGTGGGGTCGCCTGGGACCACGATGGTCTGCACGGCGATCTTGTTGTGCAGATCGCGTGGAACCAGCGATAACAGATCGGTTTCAATCTGATCGATGGATCGCCCGGCGAGAACCTCGGCGCGCTCCTGGGGCCGGATCACATGCTGCAGGACGAGGCGCGCGTTGTGCTGCGCGGCCAGTTCCGCGGCAAAGCCGGCCACTACATGGCTGGCCTCCTGCATACTGACGGCGCAGAGGATGGTGCGGGTTGCATATTTGCGGTAGGCGCCATCCACCACGTCGGGGCCGACGATGCAGACCGGAATTTTGGAGGTGCGCAGCACGGCCTCAGCCACGGAGCCCACCAGGAGCTTGCCGATGGGGCCCGGAGAATGAGTGCCCATGATAATGCGGTCGATGACGCGCTCGTGCAGGAAGGCGAGGATCTGGTCGGCGGCCAGTCCCGGCCTTACGACGATCTCGCAGCGCAGTCCCGCGTCCTTGACGCGCTGGGCGAGCGGCTGCAGGTGCTGCATTTCAGTTCGGGCGGCGGCGGCATAGTCGTAGTAACGGATACCCGAAGTCTCCGAAGCGGCGACAATCAGGGTGTCATAGGCGTGGAAGAGGATGAGATCGGCGCCGAATTCGGCAGCTTGCGCAAGAGCAAAGGCGAAGGCCTTCTCATTGGCGGGAATCTCAGAGGCGAAGAGGATGGTGGAGGGTTTGCTCCAACCCGGCTTGATTACGGCTGCCATGGGAACCTCCTACAGGTGCGGCAAAACATTAGTAGCTTTGTCACCGGCTTTCGGTGCCCGGTGGCACAGGTTGGCGTGATATAAATCACGCTGTGGACGAGACGACTCCTGCTTCCGGCGTACTGAAAACTAACTATTCCTCAATAAGGACGCAGGCTCCAGGGACTCGTTCACTGGAGACGGGATTGTGCGCCGTTTTGCGGAAATTGTCCAGAGTACGAGAGTCGAGGTTTTCGATTCAGACGCATGAAGTGATCCCGATCACAGTCCGCCAGCGATTGAAACTGTTCTTCTGGAGCAGAATCGTGGCGCTCAGGAGCGGTTTTTCCATTTTTGAGGCCCTGCCGTAAGCTTCCCAGGCGGTTTTATCCGGCGAGGAAATGATCTTATCGGCAGTGTGCGGGCATACATTAAAAATGGGAAAAATTCCTCCATCCCCGGCGCCGTGCCCGATATCCGGGCCGGCCAGTTCGATTTGGACGCGATTCGCAGGAGGCCTTATGGAACCGATGCACAATATCCCCGCACGTGGCGGGTTGAATTTTGACGAAACCCCTTTTCTAGCCATCTGGGAGATTACACAGTCGTGCGACCTGGCCTGCAAGCACTGCCGCGCCGCAGCCCAGCCGATTGCCCACCCGGACGAGCTGACGAACGCAGAAGCCAAGAATCTGATCGATCAGATCGCCGAGATGCACATTCCGATTTTTGTGTTTACCGGCGGCGATCCGCTGAAGCGCAAGGACGTGTTTGAGCTGATCCGATATGCGGCGGACAAGGGCGTGCAGGTGGCGGTGACGCCCAGCGCCACGCCGCTGCTGACGCGCGAAGCCATGTTCAAGCTGAAGGAGGCCGGGCTGGTGCGGCTGGGCATTTCACTGGACGGCTCGACGCCGGAGATTCACGACACCTTCCGCGGCCTTCCCGGCGCGTGGGCACGAACGATCCAGGCGATCGAGTGGGCCAACGAGGCGGGCATTCCGATCCAGGTGCATACCACCATCAGCCGCCACAACGCCAAGGATCTGGACAACCTGTGCGCATTGTTCGAGAAGCTGGCGATCGTGATGTGGAACGTGTTTTTCCTGGTTCCCGTGGGACGCGGCCAGCTTGGCGACCTGCTGAGCGGCGAGGAGTTTGAGGACGTTTTCGGCAAGATCTACGAGTTGTCGCACCGGGTGAGCTTCCAGATCAAGACCACGGAGGCGATGCACTACCGGCGCTACCTGCTGCAGCACAATCTGGAAGAGCGCCGCATCGGACATGGACATGGACAGGGGCAGGGCCTTGGACACCCGGGCAGCGGCGCGGCAGCGGCTTACGAGCCGGGAGCGCCGACCGCCGACGCCAAGACCCGCACCGCGAGCTGGGCCACGCGGCGGGTGAACGACGGCAAGGGCTTCATGTTCATTTCGCATGTGGGCAACGTCTATCCGAGCGGGTTCCTGCCGATTCATGCGGGGAACGTGAGGGAAACGCCGCTGGCCGAGATTTACCGCGAGGCGCCGATCTTCAAGTCGCTGCGGGATACGAGCAAGCTGGAAGGCAAGTGCGGAGCCTGCGAGTACAAGGAAATCTGCGGCGGTTCGCGGGCGCGGGCGTATGCGCTGACCGGCGATCCGCTGGCGCAGGAACCGTGCTGCATCTACCAGCCGAAGAACTGGGACCCGGAACTGCAACACGCGGCGGAGGCTTTCCGGGTGACGGAGCAGCCGGGGACGCTGGTTACGCTGTAGGCGGGACGGTTTCGAAGAACAGAAGTTAGGGAGAAATGGGCAGGCAGTTCGGACCACTGGTCCCGATCTGCCTGCCCATTTTGCGCTTACCCTGCGATTTCCTGCAGGCTGTCAGTGCCCGGCGGAACTCAGGTCCACCTTGCCGCGGAATTTGCTGTAGACAAAGACGATGTAGCAGGCAGCCAGGGCCATGCCGAAGCTCCACCAGACCAGGCCGACGGCCAGCGTGTGGGGGCCGGAGATGGCGCTCTGGAGGGTAATGTCGCGAGCCGCGCCGGTGGTGGCGGGCAGCAGCGTGGGATACAGGCCCCAGCAGGCTCCGGCGAGCATGAAGAATAGATACAGGCAGGAACTGAGGAAGGCCTTCACCGGCTGGGCCTTGCGGTTGAGCAGCCAGATGCCGGCCAGCGAGGCGATTACGCCCGCCGGTACGACAAACGTGAAGGGGTAATTGAAGTAGTTGTTGAGGCTGGCGGGACGGACGGCGATGGTGGCGACGAGGCTGACGACGGTGAGGGCGGCCAGCACGAACCAGAGCGGGGTGACGATGCGGCGGGCGCGCAATTCCAGTTCGCCTGAGGTCTTGATGGCGAGCCACAGGGCGCCGTGCAGGGTGAGCGCGACCAGAGCCAACAGGCCGCCGATGACTGTGTACCAATCGAGAATGCCGGGATTTGCGCCGGGCTGCCAGTTGGTCCACAAGGGCAGGAAGAAGTAGCCGTCGGCCTGCAGGGGAACGCCGCGGAGCACGTTGGCGAGAGCAGCGCCGAAGAAGATGGTGAGCAGGACGCTGGCCAGTCCGAAGACGCCGTCGAGCAGGGCGCGCCACACGCCTACCTCGACGTGGTTGCGCAGTTCCAGGCTGATGCCGCGCAGGATGAGCAGCCAGAGAACGATCATGAGCGGGAGATAAAAGCCGCTGAAGGCCGAGGCGTAGAGCAGCGGAAAGGCGAAGTAGAGCGTGCCGCCGCCGGCCAGGAGCCAAACTTCATTGCCGTCCCAGACCGGGCCGATGCTGGCAAGCGCTGCCTTGCGCTCCGCCTCAGTGCGGACCAGAAACAGGTGAAGTACGCCCACGCCGAGATCGAATCCGTCGAGCACTACGTAGCCGACGATCATTACCGCAACCAGCCAGAACCAGATGAAACCCATCATGACGAAAACCCTCTTGGAGGACGGTGGATTGAAAGAAGCCCGAAAGACAACCGCAGATCCTTCGACTCCTCTTCGCTTCGCTCAGCGTCGCTCAGGATGACAGTCAAAATTACTTACTGCGCTCAGGATGATTGCTCATCGGTGGTCCCATCCTGTTGGGACGAGTCAAACAAATCATTGCATCAATCGGCGTGAACTGTTGCATGGTCGTGAACTGCCGGTTCCGGACCGGTGCTGATTTCGCGGTAGATCAGGACGGTGAAGAGCAGGCCGAGCAGCGCGTAAAGCCCCATGAAGCCGAGCAGCGTGAACAGGCCGTTGCTGGCCGAGACGGTGTTCGAATAGCCCTCGCTGGTGCGCATCAAGCCGTAGATGAGCCAGGGCTGGCGGCCAAGTTCGGCGGTCATCCAGCCGGCGGTGTTGGCGATGTAAGGCAAGGGAAAGCTAAGCAGCAGAGCCCACAGAACCAGACGCGTGCTTTCAAGCCGCTTGCGCCAGAGGAGAAACGCGGAGACGATCATCAGCAGAGCGAACCAGGTTCCGAGTCCGGCCATGATGTGGTAAGCGTAGAAAAGCAGCGGCAGCGCGGTGGGCCACTGGTCCTGCGGGAACTGGTCGAGGCCCTTCACTTCGGCCTTGGTGGTTCCGTAGATGAGAAAGCTCAGCGCGTCGTTGACCACGATGGGGTTGTCGATCTGGCCGGTCAACTCGTTGGGCTGACCGATCAGCACCATGCCCGCGCCGGCTTCGGATTTGAAGAGGCCCTCCATGCCGGCCATGGCGGCAGGCTGATTGCGCGCTACATATTTGCCGTGCATGTCGCCGGTGGGGAAGATGATGAGGATGGAGCTGATGAGGCCGGCGATGACGCCCACCTTGAGAAAGATGCGCCCGTACGCTTCGCGACGATTTTCAAGCAGGTAAAACGCGCCGACTGCGGCCATGACAAAGGAGCCGGTGACCACCGCGCCGGTCATATTGTGCGCATACTGCAGCAAGGCCCAGGGGTTGAGCAGAAGCTGCCAGAAGCTAAGCACCTGGAACTGGCCGTTGGGGAGGCGTTCGAAGGCCACTGGATGCTGCATCCAGGCATCCGTGACGATGATGAAGAAGCCGGAGATCCACGAGCCCACAAAGACCATGACGGCGGAGAACCAGTGCATCAGCTTGGAGATGCGTTTTTCACCGTAGAGAAAGAGGCCGAGGAACGCCGACTCCAAGAAGAAGCTGAAGACGCCTTCCATGGCCAGGGGCTGGCCGATGACGCCGCCGGAGAGCCGGGAGAAGCGCGCCCAGTTGGTGCCGAACTCGAACTCCATGGGAATGCCGGTGACCACGCCGAAGACGAAGTTGATGGCGAAGATGCGCCCCCAGAAGCGAGCCGCGCGGTCCCACTGCTCGCTGCCGGTGCGGAGCGCGACCGACTTCAGCACGACGATGAGCAGGCCAAGGCCCATGGTGAGCTGGGGAAAGAGATAGTGGAAGGTGATGGTAAAGGCAAAGTGCAGGCGGTGGATCAACTCAGCGGTCATTCAGGGCCTCATGTTGCAGGACGTACTCGGGGAAAGCGGACGCGGTTAGAGCATCAGACGAGAGCGATTATAGGCCTACTGGAACCACGATGAGAGGAAGCGGCAGGCGGGGTTCTATTGTAGCTTTTTCTGTGATTTAAATCACATGCAATGCTGGGCCTTATCCTTGATTCTGGTTCTGCAACGGAACAACCCTTGCGCGGCTGAAATTTCCCCTGCAAACCCTACGCGAGAAGCCGTAAATTACTGTAATGATGGGATGAGGTCAACGATGCGGACAGCAATCATTGGTGGTGGCATTGCGGGTATGGCGGCTGCCTATGAGCTGGAAAAAGCCCGGGCGTCGGGCGCGGTGGCGGAGTACACGCTGTTTGAATCGCGCGAGAGGCTGGGCGGTTCCTTATCTTCAGAGATTGTGAACGGCGCGGTTCTGGAGCGGGGCCCGGATTCCTTTATAAGCGAGAAGCCGGCAGCGGCTGAGTTGTGCCGCGAGCTGGGACTGGGCGCTGAACTGCTGCCTTCAAACGATGCAGCGCGCAAGACCTACATCCTGGTACGCAACCGGCTGATCGCCCTGCCCGACGGGCTGATGTTCCTGGTGCCCACCAAGCTGATTCCCACGGCATTCACGCGGCTGTTCAGCATTACCACCAAGATACGCATGGGGCTGGAGCTGCTGCATCCGCCGCGGCCCACGGGCCTGCAGGACGAGGCTGTTGCGGCGCTGGTAAAGCGGCACTTTGGCTCCGAGGCCGTGGACCGGCTGGCCGATCCGCTGCTCTCTGGCATTTACGGTGGAGACGCCGCGCAACTGAGCGCGCGGACTGTGCTGCCCGGACTGGTGAAGATGGAGAGCGAATACGGTTCGCTGACCCGCGGCATGCTGGCGGCGCACCGCAAGATGCGCGCCATGGCAAAGGCAACTGCGAAAGCGAAGGGACAGGGCAAGACTCCGGCGGGGGCAACGCCTGCGCCGCGATCGATTTTCACGTCGTTGCGCGGCGGCATGCAGCAGTTGATCGACGCCCTGACTGCACGGCTCAATCCGGCATCGGTACGGCTGGGTACGCCGGTCGAGGCAATCGAGAAGACCGAGGACGGCTGGAGGGTTGAGGCTGAGGGAAGATCGGAGATCTACGATGCGGTGATTATGGCCTCGCCCGCCTGGGCTGCCGGCGCGCTGCTCGGGCCCATTGACACGGCGCTGGGCGAGGAACTGAACGCGATTCCCTACTCGTCTTCGATCACCGTGAACCTGGTCTACGACGAGGCGAAGCTGGGACCGCTGCCGGAGGGGTTCGGCTTCCTGGTTCCGGCCAGCGAGGGGCGCGCGATGCTGGCGTGTACTTTTGTGCACCGCAAGTTTCTGGGGCGCACACCACCGGGCAAAGCGGTTTTCAGGGCTTTTCTGGGGGGCATGAAGAACGAGGGGCTACTGGCAGAGAGCGACGACGCGCTGGTGGCTGTAGTGCACCGGGAGCTGAAAGAGATTCTGGGGATTGAGGCCGAGCCGGAATATACGCAGGTTTCGCGCTGGCGGCGGGCCATGGCGCAGTACGCAGTGGGGCACCAGGAGCGCATCGCCCGCATTGCAGCACGCGTGGCTACGCTGCCCGGGCTGCGCCTGGCAGGGAATGCGTACGACGGCATTGGCATTCCCGACTGCATACGGCTGGGAAGGCAGGCAGCGCGGGAGTTAGTGGCAGAAGCCGCGCAGCAGCCTGTAACTCCCAGCCTCTAGTTCTTATCGCGGCACTACCGGCAGCACCAGCGCGCTGGGGTGGCTGCTGTCGTGGAGAACGGTGTTGGTGGCCTTCACAAAGTTTGCGTCCGCGGCGGCGCTTTTTCCGGTGTTCAGATTGCGGTCAAAGCGGGGGAAGTTGCTGCTGGAAATCTCGACGCGAATTCTGTGGCCTTTGAAGAAGACATTGCTCGTGGACCAGAGATCGATGGTGTAGTGGTAGACCTTTCCCGGCACCAGGGGCGTGGCCGCACTTGTTGACTCGCGATAGCGCGCGCGCAGAATGCCTTCTGTCAGATTGATCGCCGTGCCGTCCGGGCCCACGTCCACCAGTTTGCCGGTAAAGTCCGTATCGACGGCCGAGGAGCGGGCGTAGAGGTCGAGCGTAACCGGGCCGGTGACTTCAAGGTCGGCATCGAGAGGCGGCGTGGTGTAGACCAGCACGTCGGGACGGGACTCGACCTGCTGCTGATCGCGCGGGCCCGCGGGAAGATGCACGGTATCGCAGCAGAGAGGGCCACCGACGGTGGGAACCGGATTGGCGGGATCGTAGATGTAGCTGTCAGGCGCTTCCTTGTGGGCTGCATCGGCGGAAAGCGAGCCGTCGCCCGCGGCGCTGTTGGCCTTGCCGGACGAGTGCAGATAGTAGCGGGTGGACTGGGCGCGCTCGAGCGGCCAACTGTCTTCATAGCGCCACTGGTTGTCGCCCATGACAAAAATTCTGACCGGCTTCTCGGTGGCAAACTCATTCTGCTTGCCCAGGAGAAGGTAGTCGTACCACTCGAGGGTGAGCGCGTTCTCGTCAAACTCCGCGGCTGCGGGACCGAAATCGATGGCGCCGATTTTGCGGCCGCTGCCGGAATGGCCGCCGATGGTGATGAGCAGCTTTTGTCCGCTGCGAGCCGCCTCGGCGCCGCCGTGCGCCTTGATTCCTGCGTAGTTGCGCAGCGAGCCGCCCTGGAAGATGTCATACCAGGCAGCCACGGTCAGCGCGGGAACCTGGATGGAGGCGTACTGCTCCTCGATGGCCCACGGCTTCCAGTAGCTGTCGTAGTCCGGATGAGCCAGCCAGTCAAGAAAGTAGGGCGCCATGGCCTGGGTCAGCCCCGCGCCGTCCGCGGTTCTGTCGATGTTGAAGACGGGGTAGTTGTTCAGCGGCAAAACGCTGCTGCCGACGAGGGCGTTGGTGCTTTTTTTGATGGTGCGATTGACAGTGTCCTGCGCCAGCCCGGAGGTCCACGACTCGTCAAACCACTGCTCGAGCGCGCCGCCCTGGTAGGTCCAGTTTTCGTGGTAGTTGCTGGCCGTAACGATGGGGCAGATGCCGGCCAGATGCGGAGGATGGCCGATGGCCGTGAGCATTTGCGTGGCGCCCACATACGAACCGCCGAACATGCCGACTTTGCCGTTGGAGTGAGGCAGCGCGGCCGCCCATTCCACGGTGTCGAAGCCGTCCTCGGTCTCGTGCCGGAAGGGATACCACTCGCCTTCGGACGAATAGCGGCCACGCACATCCTGAATGACCACCAGGTAGCCGCGCAGCGCCGCACGGCGGCCGAATTCGTTGCCGCCGGTTTTGTCGTAGGGAGTGCGCTGCAACAGGACTGGGAAATTTCCCTCGCCGGCCGGCCGGTAGATGTCTGCGCGGAGAGTGACGCCGTCACGGGTCTTCATGGCGACGTTGCGCTGGAGGACAACGTCCTGACCCAGGGCGGCGATGCACGGCACGAGCGTTACGGCGAAGGCAAGCAGGCAAAGTGTTTTTTTCAACATGAATTCTCCAATTGTGGCGGCGAAACAGGCTTGTGAAGTCGCAGCAATTATAGGGGTCGCAAAGCGCGACCGGCCAGATTGCGTGGCGGAAGGCCACGGGATTCCCCGTATACTTGACGCAAAGTATGACGATGCATCGAGACACAATTCTTACGGCGATTCTGGCTTCTACGCGGAACACGGTGGCTTTGGCAAAAAAGCGCGTGCCGCTGGCGGAACTGGAGCGGCGCGCAACGATTCACCGGCCACGCGGCTGGGCGGGCGCGCTGCGGCTGAAGGCTGCGACAGGGCCGGCAGTGATCGCCGAGATCAAGAAGGCTTCGCCTTCAAAAGGGCTGATCCGCGCGGACTTTGACGTCGAGTGGCTGGCTAGGCGCTACCGGGCGGGCGGCGCGGCGGCGCTCTCAGTGCTTACCGACGAGCCGTACTTCCAGGGCAGCCTGCGCAACCTGGAACTGGCTTCGGCCGCGGTTCCGCTGCCCTGCCTGCGCAAGGATTTCATGGTGGACGAATACCAGATTGTGGAGGCGCGCGCGCACCGGGCAGACGCCATTCTGCTGATTGCCGCGGCGCTGAGCGATGCCGAAATGCTGCACCTGTCCGAGGTTGCCAAAGGCTTCTCACTGGACGTGCTGGTGGAGGTGCATACGGGCGAGGAGTTGGACCGCGTGCTGGATACGCTGGGCGAGAGCGGCGCGGACGCCATCGGCGTGAACAGCCGCAACCTGAAGACTTTCGACGTAAGCCTGGAAACCGCGCTGGCGTTGGTTGAGCGGATACCGGCGAGCGTTGTGCGGGTGGCGGAAAGCGGGATTTCCGCGCCGGAAGACATTGACCGTTTGCGCATGGCCGGGTTTGACGCGTTCCTGATTGGCGAGAGCCTGATGCGGCAGACGGACCCTGGCTCGGCGCTGGCGGCGCTGCTGGCGGGGACAGGGGCAAGGCCTTGAGCTTGTGGATCAAGATCTGCGCCAACACCTCGCTGGAGGACGCGCTACTGGCTGTTGGGGCCGGGGCCGATGCGGTGGGGTTTGTGTTTGCGCCGAGCCCACGGCGGGTGACGGCGGCGCAGGTGGCGGCCATTACGCCGCATCTGCCCGCGACGGCGGAGAAGATAGGCGTGTTTGTGGATGCCGCGCTGGACGAGATTGAAGCCACGGTGCGCGCGTGCGGGCTGACCGGTGTGCAACTGCACTTCAATGCGGAGCCGGAGTTGCCGGCACTACTGCGCGAGCGGCTGGGGCCGGAGATCCGGACGCTGCGCGTGGTGCACTTTGGGGCTGGAGATTTGGTTGCGTCGGAGATTGCACGGCACGCCGGGAACCCGCATGTGGATGGGGTGCTGGTGGACTCGCGCACGGCTACGGCGGTGGGCGGCACGGGCGTGGCGTTCGACTGGATTGAGGCGCGGAAGACGGTGTTTGGCGAAGCGGGAAGGCTGAAGCTGATTGCCGCAGGCGGGCTGAGTCCGGCGAATGTGGCGGAGGCGATTGAGGCGCTGCGGCCATGGGGCGTGGATGTGGTCTCCGGCGTGGAAGCAGCGCCAGGGCGCAAGGACCCGGACAAGGTGCGGGAGTTTATTGCAAACGCGCGAACTGCCGTGCGCGGATGAACGAAATGTTCGCTTCAATGGTGCGGATTAACCGCGAAATGTTCGTATAAAGGGTTGCTTTTTTGCGCAAATGTTCGCTCAGATGGTTGCGGACGTTTGAGGGGTTAACCCTTTGAGCGACCCGAATTGGCGGATTGGCTGCTCACATGGTTCCGAATTTGAGCAAAGGGTTGTATGGAACTGGGCGGCGGGACCTCAAATCACCCTCAAATAAGGGCAAATACAGGTCTAATTTGAGCAAAATACAGTCATTTTTCCGCGTTTCGCTGACAGTGGGGCTGCGCCCGGGAAAGGGGCGGGCGAAGTTCTACGAACGGCTGATCGGCAATGCCGACACGCGGTACAAGGAACACCTCGACAACCTTTAATCAAGAGGAGCGGCTACGATGCGTGGAATGATTTCGGTTGATGACTGGATTGCCACTTCGCCGATTGAGCGGCAAAAGGCTATTGCGAAAAGGGGCGCTGAGTTGGTGGCGAAACACGACGCATGGTTCCGCGCAAAGGTGCAGGAAGCCCTGGACGATCCGCGCCCCGGCATCCCTCACGAACAGGTCGAGGCCTACTTTGCTGAACGGCGCGCCACGGCGCTGCGAAAAGAACAAAGGTAGCTCATTCCCACATCTCAAAATCGAGATGTGGGGCACCCGGGGATTCGCGAGTAGTGTCCGAAGTCAAATAATTCAATCATCATGTATATAAACTCTTGTATACTCTCTTCGTGAGCAAGAGCGCCAAACCAATCGAGTTCCGGGGTGGGGCGCTTACCGATCTCTGCCGCTTTCCCGCAGCGGCGCGGCGAGAGGCGGGCTACCAGCTTTTCCAGGTGCAGGAAGGGTATGACCCGGATGACTGGAAGCCGATGAACACGGTTGGCTCGGGTGTGCGGGAGATACGGATTCGCGAGAGCGACGGGGCATTTCGCGTGATGTATATCGCCAAATTTGAAGACGCGATTTATGTGTTGCATTGTTTTCAGAAAAAGACACAGAAAACCAGCCCCGACGACATTGCACTTGCATCGCTGCGTTACAAGGACCTGTTCCGGGAGTTGAATTCATGAAAAACAAGCGCTACGCCAGTGTGTGGGATGCCATCGAAAAGACTCCGGCGCAGGCTGAGAACCTGAAGCTGCGGTCCTCGCTGATGCTGGCTCTCAAACGCCACATCGAACGCGAAGGATTGAGCCAGACCGAGGCAGCCAAGATTTTCGGCGTGACCCAGCCGCGGATCTCCAACCTCATGCGCGGCAAAATCGAACTCTTCGGCCTGGATATGCTGGTCAACATGCTTTCCGCAGCGGGATTGCGCGTGACGTTGCAGGTGAAGAAGGCGGCGTGAGACGAATCAATCCCACATCTCAAAAGCTAGATGTGGGGCACCCGGCACCCGGCCTAGTTGCAATAAGAAGGGACCGAAAGATGGAATCAAAAGCTGTCGCTTCGCCTGAGAAAAGCGCCGTTGATAAACGGCCTGAGCGGGATCTGCCGTCATGGGCTTATCTGCTGATAGCGCTGGCTGGTATTTGGATAATTGTTTCACTTGAGACAAGCGATTGGAATACTTACCGCGTCTTGGATGACTACGGTTGGATTGAGCATGACCACGATACGCCCGTATGGATCAAGGGTGAGTGGTTAGCAGGTGAATATCGGGTATGCCAGATGCCACTCGTGCCGTGGCAACCACTACCCGATTCGGCACATTTGCTTTGCGCACAACGCCATATCGAGATGGACGAAGACGCATGGCCTCCCGATTTCATAGACAGCATATCTGAGATTGAATTTGTCGAGTTGGTAGCTGGGAAGTGGTCGCCATTAGAGCATCACTTTCATATCTTGCCGGTGAATTACTGGGGAAGGATCAACCGCTCAGACAGGACAATGTTCTCTTGGCGTTGCCAGAGGACGACAAACGGCCTAGAGTGCAAAGCACTCAACTAAGCATGTACCTGATTAGGCATCTGGTGAAAAAGAGGCAACGCCGTTTCCCCCGAGGGTCAAGATTCCCGTGAACGGCACGAGGGATAGATTATCATCTCCAATCAAGGTTGCCTCAATCCTTAGCTGTGCATTTGGCAGTGGCGTCAATTCGCGCCGGTAATATGACTCAATTTCAGATTGCGGCGTAAAGACCTCCACAGTGCTTACTCCATGCCACTGCTCACCTACATAAACCGCTATTACGGCGAATTGAGGAACAAATCCAATCGAAATCCTATCCTCATCCGATCCGATCCAGCGCGCAGGGTACACGAGTGCAACCTCATTCTCCGGGGATTCGGCGAGGGTATAGCGGATTCTCAATCGTGCGCTATGGAAATTCCCAATCTCTTGGTTTGGAATTTCTGCATTTCTGAAGCCGATCTGCGCAGCTTTTTCGCCTGCTGTAACCCCAAGGCATTGGACATTATGGTTTGGGCGGGAGGGTTTCGAATCCGCTTTCGGGGGTGGAGCGGGCAACGGCATCCCGGCTGGCGCAAGTTGTAAGGAACGATAAAAGCCTACCGAAAACTCCAATAGAGCCATTCCGCCAAACATGATTACCAGCCACACAAGAGGATGGTCCAATATCCACAACAGGAGGGGCCTAGCATGTTCCATAAACCATCCCCCCTTGGAATTTAGCCAATGATTGATTGAACCGTAGAAACGATCCGCTGCGAGCCCCAAAGCTATCTGCCCGAGCAGGGTTACCCCTACCAGTGTCCATGCTCTCCAGCCCTTCTGGTGAAACGGTAACCAGCGATCCGATGCTTGCATAGTTCCAGAATGCTCTCACTGCACACCGCTTTCCGTAAAGCAGACCATTTTCAGCATTTTTGGCGTCAACGCAGATTTAAGACAGTACCGGATTTGGCGAAGAAGCAATGCCATCCTAGTACACTGAATAGTTCCCCATTTCTCGGGCAAACCAGCAGGAGGCCCCTACCGATGGCATCGATTATTGTTCCAGCAGTTCCCTCAGAATCGCGGCCTGGCCGCTTCGGCGTTTATGGCGGGCGGTACGTGCCGGAGACGCTGGTGGCGGCGCTGGACGAGCTGGAGCGCGAGTACAACCTTGCCAAGGCGGACCCCGCGTTTCAGGCCGAGTTGGCCGATCTGCTGCACAACTATGCGGGACGGCCCACGCCGCTCTACTTTTGCAAGCGGCTGACCGAGCAGTTGGGCGGGGCGAAGATTTATCTGAAGCGCGAAGACCTGCTGCACACCGGGGCGCACAAGATCAACAACGCGCTGGGCCAGGGATTGCTGGCACGGCGGATGGGCAAAAAGCGCATTATTGCCGAGACCGGGGCGGGACAGCACGGCGTGGCTACGGCGACGGTGTGCGCGCTGCTGGGGCTGGATTGCGTGGTCTACATGGGCGACGTGGACATGGCGCGGCAGGAGTTGAACGTGCTGCGCATGCGGCTGCTGGGCGCGGAGGTGCGCGGCGTTTCGTCGGGTTCGCAGACGCTGAAGGACGCCATCAGCGAGGCCATGCGCGACTGGGTCACCAACGTGCGGACTACGTATTATCTGCTGGGCAGCGCGCTGGGAGCACATCCTTATCCGACGATGGTGCGGGACTTTCAGCGGTGCATCAGTATCGAGATGAAGGAACAGATTCTTGAGAAGGAAGGCCGGCTGCCGACTGCCGTGATTGCCTGCGTGGGCGGCGGGTCGAACGCCATTGGCGCGTTTTACGAGTTCATTGCCGACAAGCAGGTGCGGCTGATCGGCGTGGAGGCAGGCGGGCGCGGCACCGAACTGGGCGAACATGCGGCGCGCTTCCGCGGCGGAGCGCCGGGAGTGCTGCAGGGGACCTATTCCTACGTGCTGCAGGACGAGAACGGGCAGATTGCGCTGACGCACTCGGTTTCCGCGGGACTGGATTATGCATCGATTGGACCGGAGCACGCGGCGCTGCACGACTCCGGACGGGCGGAGTATGTTTCGTGTGACGATGCGGGAGCTCTGGATGCGGTGGTGAGGCTGGCGCGGACGGAAGGAATTTTGCCGGCGATCGAGAGCGCACACGCGGTGGCCGAGGCCCTGCGCATGGCTCCCGCGATGGCGGCCCATGACATACTGGTGGTGAACCTTTCCGGCCGCGGCGACAAGGATATGGGCATACTGGCGCAGGAGTTGAAGCTGTAGTTCGTACCGCCCGCACGGGGCGTTTGAGGTTCGTGGTTTCCCACCCATTCGCCAAAAAGCCGGCGAATGGATGGGGCACGGGGCGTTGATTGCGATGGCGATTTTGTTTGAACACAAACCGGGACTTGTGGTGTATTTGACCGCCGGCGATCCGAGCCTTGAGGCCACGCGCGCGATTGCGATTGCGGCGATTGATGCGGGCGCGGCGGTGATTGAGCTGGGCGTGCCGTTCAGCGATCCGCTGGCCGACGGCCCGGTGATTCAGAGAGCCATGGAGCGGGCGCTGGCGCATGGAACGCGGCTGGCGGACGTACTGAAACTGGCCGGCGAGATTCGCGCGGCGCGGCCCGCGGTGGGCCTGGTGATCTTCAGCTATCTGAATCCGATTCTGCGCTATGGGCTGAGCAAGTTTGCCGACGATGCAGCGGCTGCGGGCGCGGACGGCGTGCTGGTGACCGACCTGATTGTGGAGGAAGCCGGCGAGTACCTGGCCGAGATGGAGCGGGTGAAGCTGGCGCCGGTGTTTCTGGCCGCGCCCACCAGTCCCGACCAGCGGCTTGAGGCCATTGCGACACATTCAAAGGGTTTTGTTTACGCCATCTCCCGCGTGGGCATTACCGGCACGCAGCAGAGCCTGACCTCCGATGCGGCGGCGCTTGTGGCGCGCATCCGGCGATGGACCCGGCTGCCGGTAGCCGTGGGGTTCGGCATCTCAAACAGCGAACATGTGGCCCAGGTGGGGCGGTTCGCGGATGCCGCGGTGATCGGCAGCGCGATTGTGGAGTTGATTGAAAGATCGACTCCCGAGGCGGCGCCGGGCGCGGTGGCTCGATTTATCAAGGGCCTGCACCTGCCTGAGGCGGCGCTGGCCCGGTAACTACCCCAAAGGCGGCGGCTCGGCAATTCTCACGGCTGGCCGCATGGATGGATTCAACTCTTGCCCCTATGCACACGGCGTGACAGGTCCTGACCCAAGAGGACTGTACCCGGAAGCCGAGGGGCGCAACACGAGGATGAAATGACGCTGGAAGAATTGCGATTGAAGATCGATGTTCTGGACCGCCAACTCGTCGACTTGCTGAGCGAGAGGGCACGCGCCGCGCAGATGGTGGGACACCTGAAGGCAGCAACGTCGCTGCCGGTGTACGAGCCGGCGCGCGAACAGGTGGTGTACGCCAACGTGCGCGCAGCCAACAAGGGCCCCCTGCCGGACATTGAACTGACGCATATCTACGAGCGCATCATCGACGTGATGCGGGCCCTGCAGAGGGACGAGTTGGCTTCAGAGAGGAACGCCCAGGCGCACACGCCGGGCCATGCCGCAGGCGCACAGGCGCCCGAGACAGGGAAGAAGCAATGATTGTTGCCATGCAGGAACGGGCCACCGAAGAGCAGATCGATGCCGTGATCGACGCTCTGGTGGAAGCCGGGGTCAATGTTCATCGAACGACAGGCTCGACGCAGACCATTCTGGCCGCAGTGGGTCCCACCGCCGGGCTGGACCTGAGGAAGTTTGAGCTGCTGTCAGGCGTGCTTTATGTGCACCGGATTACCGCGCCGTACAAGCTGGCCGGGCGCGCATTCAGGCCAGAAGGAACGGTGGTGGAGTTCGCCAACGGCGCCAAGATCGGCGGCGAACAGGTTGCCGTAATTGCCGGGCCGTGCGCCATTGAAAACCGCGAACAGATCTTTACCATTGCCGCGTGCGTGAAGGCGGCGGGCGCAGGGTTTCTGCGCGGGGGCGCCTTCAAGCCGCGCAGTTCGCCTTACGCTTTTCAGGGAATGGGCATACCGGGGCTGGAAATCATGTACGAGGCCGCGCAGGCGCACGATCTGCTGACGGTGACCGAAGTGATGGAGATTTCGCAGATTGAGCCGATGCTGCCCTACACCGACTGTTTCCAGGTGGGCGCGCGCAACATGCAGAACTTTAACCTGCTGCGCGAACTGGGCCAGGTGCGCAAGCCGGTGCTGCTGAAGCGCGGCATTGCCGCCACCATTGAGGAGCTGCTGCTGTCGAGCGAGTACATCATGTCGGGCGGAAACTACGACGTGATTCTGTGCGAGCGCGGCATCCGGACGTATGAAACCTCGACGCGCAACACCATGGACATCTCGGCGATTCCCGTGGTGCACAAGCTCTCGCACCTGCCGATTGTGGGCGACCCCTCGCACGGCACGGGCCGGCGGGACATGGTTCCGGCGATGGCCAAGGCCGCGGTGGCCGCGGGCGCGGACGCGATTCTGGTGGAGATTCACCCCAATGCGGACAAGGCTGCCTCCGATGCGGCGCAGACTCTGTACCTGGAGCAGTTTGAGCAACTGATGCGGGAGCTGCGCGTGGTGGCCGCGGCGGTGGGCAGGACGTTGTAAGGTTGATGGAATCAGCGGAGATCGCAAAGGCCAACTCCGCTCTTTTTCAAAGGTGTTACTGCAAGGGACGCACGCATGATTGAGCGCATCGCCATTCTGGGCACGGGCCTGCTGGGCACCTCGGTGGGCCTGGCGCTGCGCTCGGTGGGCTTTCGCGGTTCGATTGTGGGATGGAACCGCAGTCCGGAGGGTGCGCAGGCCGCGCTGGAGATGGGCGCGATCGACTCGATTGCGGCAGACCCGTTGCAGGCCGCGCGGCAGAGCCAGGTGGTGTTGCTGGCCGTGCCCATCTACGCAACGCTGGACTTCATGGAGAAGCTGAGCGGCATCCTCGGCTGCGAACACATGGTTACCGATGTAGGCAGCACCAAGCGGCTCATCTCCGAGGCCGCCACGCGCCTGTTCAACACGCCGGAGCGCGCGGCGTTTCTTCCCGGCCATCCCATGGCGGGCAAGGAGCGGGGCGGCGCGGCGCTGGGCGACGCCAACCTGTTTCGCGGTGCCGTCTGGCTGTTCACGGACGACCCGGATGCGCAGCGCTCGCCGCACTCGGCGGAATTGGTGAAGGGCTGGCGGGAGTGGGTTGCGGCCATGGGATCGAAGACCCTGGATCTGGACCCGGTTCGCCACGATGAACTGGTGGCGTGGGTGAGCCATTTGCCGCAGTTTGTGTCCACGGCCCTGAGCGCGTTGCTCGAAGGCGAAGTGGGCGACGCGCCGGAGCTGAAAGATGTGGGAGGCCGCGCGCTGCGCGAGATGACGCGCCTGGGAGCCAGCCCCTACTCCATGTGGCGGGATATTGCCTATACCAATACTGAGGCTGTTCAGGCAGCGCTGCTGGCCCTGGAGCAGAGACTGGCGCATCTGCGCGAAAACCTGCGGACGCCGGAGTTGCGGGATGAGTTTGAGCAGGCGAACCGGTTTCGACGGGAGTAAGGAAATACGGCGTTCAAACTACTGGTAGATTCGTACGGTCACTCGTCCGGCATAGACAAGCACGCGCTGTGAATCGACTTTTCAAACCTTCCTGCCTTATTTAAATCGATTTTATTTTCAATAGAGAGTTATTTCCACAAGCAGAGAATCCGCGCTTATAATGATCGCGCCGTTTCGGAGGCACGATATGAAGTTCGGAATTCACTCACTTCTGTTCCATGAAACCTTTCTGGAAAAAGACCTTCCACTGCTGGATAAGGTGAAGAAGATGGGCTTTGACGCCATCGAGATCATTCCCTTTGACCCGGATGGGTTTCCGGCGGCCAAGGTGAAACGGGTTGCGGCGGAGATTGGGCTGACGGTGAACACCGGCTTTGGACTGCCGGCGGAGTACAACATTATTTCGCCGGACCCGGCGGTGCGGAAGCGCGGAGTTGAGTTCTCAAAGCGGCTCATCGACCTGAGCAACGAGGCTGGAGCCGTGGTGTTTGGCGGCATGGTGTATTGCGGCTGGGGCTATTTGACCGGCAAGCCGAGGACGGAGCAGGAGTGGAAGTGGGCGGTTGAAAATTTCCGCGTGATTGCGGAACATGCGGCTTCAACTTCCAAGCTGATTATTGGCATTGAACCGGTGAACCGGTTTGAATCGCACTTTATCAACACGGCGCGGGACGCGGTGAAGTTCATTGACGAAGTGGGGCTGGAGAATGTGAAGGTGCACCTGGACACCTTCCACATGATTCGCGAAGAGGAGAACATGCGCGAGGCGGTGCTGACGGCCGGATCGAAGCTGGGCTACGTGCATGCCTGCGAGAACCAGCGCGGAATTCCAGGGACGGGGCTGGTGCCCTGGGTGGAGTTCTTCACGGCGCTGCGGGACGTGGGTTACGACGGCTGCGTGACGATTGAGTCGTTCGATGCGGATATGCCGGCCATTGCCAAACTGTGCTGCATCTGGCGGAAGCTGGCGGATTCACCGGAACAACTGGCAACGGAAGGGTTACGCTTTTTGCGCGCCACGCACGCCAGCGTCAACCAGATGGCGGCGCGGTAAAGAACTCAGTCAGTTTCGCTGTTATCGAATGACGGCTGCTTCTAATTACCTTGAACCCTGTCAGGAGAGAATCACGTGAGAAAGATGAGAATGAGTGTTATGCCGCTGGCGGCGCTGCTGCTGGCAGCTACTTTGCCAGCTATGGCGCAGGCCAAGTGGGACGTAACGAAGACAATGCAAATCGGCGCAGAAGGCGCATGGGACTATGTAACGGCGGACGCGCAGACCCACCGGCTGTTTGTAACGCGCAGCACGCACACGATGGTGATTGACGGCACGACGGGAAAGGTTCTGGGCGACATTCCGGGGCAGAAGCGTTCGCATGGCACGGCGATTGTGCCGGCGGTGAACCGCGGATTCATCACGGACGGCGGTGGAGACGGCGCGATTGTGGTCTTCGACCTGAAGACATACGCCGTGCTGGGCAAGCTGGCCGCGATGCCCGACGCTGACGGCATCATTTACGACAAGGCGGTGAATTTGATCCTGGCAGTCTCCGGCGACGGGGGCAAGCTGATGACCTTCAAGCCGGAGGTAGACCCGGTGAACGGGAAGATCGATCCGCCGATTGACCTGGGCGGAAAGCCCGAGTTCTTGGCCTGCGACGGAAGCGGAAAGGCTTACGTCAACCTGGAGGACAAGGACCTGGTGGCCGTGGTGGACCTGAAGACGCGGCAGGTGATTGCGCGCTGGCCGGTTGCGCCCGGCGGCCACCCGGTGGGAATGTCGATCGACAGCAGGAACCATCGGCTGTTTGTCGGCTGCCGCAATCCGCAGAAGCTGATCGTGATGAGCACCGAAGACGGCAAGGTGCTGGCGAGCCTGCCTATCGGCGCGGGCGTGGACGCAACAAAGTTCCACGAAGGACAAGCGTTCGCAAGCTGCCGCGACGGTTCGCTGACTGTGGTTGGCGAGAAGGCTGGGAAGTTCGTCGTGGAGCAAGTGGTGAAAACGCCCGATGGCGCGCGAACCATGGGGTTGGACGACTCCACGCATACGATCTATTTGCCCACGGCTGAGTTTGCAGCGGCAGCACCGGGGGCGGCGGCAAATCGTCCGCAGATGAAGCCGGACAGCTTCATGATCGTAGAAGTCGGGCGGAAGGCGGCGCAGTAAATCAACGAAGCTGAGTTACGCATCGAGCATTGGAGATGTGGAACGCAGCCGGCCTACTCCGCTTCATGTGCCGGATCGAGTGGCTCCTTCGCCGGGTCGAGGACTTTGAAGCCCTCGCTGCGGGCGGCTTCAAGCAACTGCGATGAAGCGGAGACAATAATGATCTCAGTGGCCTGAAACATATCGCGGGCTACCGATGCCGCGGCCAGTTGCAGGGTATCGGGCCAGCGCAGGCGGGTGCGGTCAAGGAGTTGGCGCGCGGCCTCAAGCACGGCAGGATTGAGCGGCTGCTGCACCATGCGCGCGGCTTCCATGCGCAGGCTGTCGAGCGCTGCGGCGGCATCTTCCGGGGTGATGTCGCCGGCCCGCTCACGCCGGCGGATGGCGGCGTAGACCTCAAGAGGCGTGGAGGCAGAGATGAGCTTGCGGTTGTCCTCAACGGCCTCCATCAGTTGGATCAGGGCATCGGTTCCCTGCTCCCGCACAAAGAGTTTGGCGAAGGCCGTGGCTTCAAGGAAGTAGAAACTCACTCTTCCCCCCGTTCTTCTTCAAGGGCCTCGGCGATGGACTCACCCTGCAGCGCAACGGGATGGAAGCGCTGGGCATCCTCGGGGATGCCGGCCTCAGCGCGGTTGAGGCGGATGGTGGTGGTGGGATAGGCCGGGGTCTTGGGGTTGGCGATCTTGCTGGTCTGCACGACGCCGCGCTGGATGGCCTCAGCCAGCACCGACTGGCGGGAATCAGGGTGCTGATTCCAGCGGTAGGCCTTGCGGGGCAGAAACGAGTCGCGGAACCACTTGAGGGCGATAAAGGCGTGACCTCCGCGCTCGGCTTCAGCCAGGGCTGCGCACAACTCATTCACGCGGGCGTCCAAGTCGGCGGGGATCATGGCGTCCTGAGCATCGTCCTCGTCGGCGAAAGAGTGGCTGTCAGGCGCGCGCTGCGAGCGGACGGCACGGGGTGAAGGTTCGCCGTCGCCGGTACGCTCGAAATAGATGCGCACCTCGTCCTCTTCCGGCGACCAGACGTCCGACATCGCATTGCGGCGCTTGCTGCGGCCGTTTTCGCCGCACAGCTCGACGATGGCCTGGTATCCGGGAGGCGAGAGAAAACGCAGGGCGCGCATCATGCCGGGGTCCTGGGAAAACGCGAGTTCGTTCAGAGCATCTTCAATGATCTCTTCCGCATCGGGAATGCTGAGGTTGGTTGCATCTACGCTGCCGGGTGCAGCTTTTGTCGATTTCATGTCTTTCTTCTCCGTATATTGCGCTATCCGCCCGCAAGACGGTATCTTCTCCGGGCGGTATTTCGGTTTGGTTCTGGAGTTGCTTTGCGTTCTACAACGCGGGCAATAAGCAGCCTTGGTTTTAAACTGCGTCCTCTCCGTTCGGGCAGCCGCTGTTCAGCATAGGCCCGTCCGGGCGAAGGTCAATATGTCTTTTTGACAGGTTCAGTTAACTCCGGTCTTTATCCGGCCAGTAAAAGGCGGCCTTATTATTTCTCGAATCAATGTAAGTCGGTCCATGGTATTTATTTGGCTAAACCCTTATAAAAGCCATCAGCCGCTTCTCTCTTCTACCGCGCATAGTTTCGAGAAATACACTTGCCCGCTGCAAAGCTATACAGCCCACAGTGTACTCGATATTTTTCTCTGACGCACTGCCAATCGGAACAAATTGCCGCGGCGCAACCCCAAATCCGGGGGAAAGTTGCGCTGCCGCCCCGATAACATCGAGCGCTTGAGTTCGTACAATAGATATATGCGACGTTGCTGTCTGTTTTTATTGCTCATTTGCCTGGCATCAAGCGAACTGCACGCCATAGACCTGGCGTTTGACCTTTCCGGCCCCAAGGTAGACGTGCATGTGAAGCGCGGGGAGGTGACTTTGCCGATAGGCGAGGTACCCAACCTTCTGCCCGGAGACCGTCTCTGGATTCATCCCGACCTGCCCGAGAGCCAGTCTGCCCATTTTGTTCTGATCGTTGCATTTCTGCGCGGACCGACCAACCCGCCGCCGCCGGAGTGGTTTACCCGGGTGGAGACCTGGAGCCGCGAAGCGCGCGAAGAGGGTGTGTTTGTGACCGTGCCCGCGGAGGCGGAGCAGGCGCTTATGTTTCTGGCTCCGGAGACGGGCGGCGACTTCAGTACGCTGCGCGCAGCAGTGCGCGGGCGGCCGGGCTCATTTGTGCGTGCCGCCCAGAATCTGCAGGCAGCCAGCTGGGACCGGATGCGCGTGGAAGCCTATCTGGCCGAGGTAAAGGTCACATCGCAGACCGATCTGAGATCCCTGAAAGATCACGCCGAGATGTCTGCCCGCAGCCTGGGCATCAAACTGAACCAGCAATGCTTTGATAAGCCGATTGACCAGCAGGCTCCCTGCCTGGCGCAGAACCCCGAAGGACTGGTGATGGACGACGCCAACGCGCAATCGCTGGTGGCGCAACTAACCAACGGCGACACGCTGAACCTGGTGAACGCGATCAGTTCCACCAGCATGGCTGGAGCGGGGGCATATAGCCCTTATGTCGGCGCTGTCGTAGACACGGCCAAGATCCTTTCCTCGTTGCATACGGCGCATTTCCAATACATTCCCGCGCTGGCGCTGCCCATGGCGGACACGCTGAACCTGCGGCTGAACACGCCGCCCTCGTTCCGCAATCCCAAGTCAGTGGTCGTGGTGGCGCTGCCTCCGCTGGGACCGGCCAAGCCGGAGCCGCTGCATCCGGTGAATCCGGCAGATGACTACTGTGCGCAGAAACCCGGACTTGTGCTGCCCGCCGAAGGAGCGCCTTTGGCATTCGCTTCACAGCTGGCACACGACCTTGTCCTGCACGTCGACCCCCCGGCCGGGTCAGGCGGCTCGCCTGTGGATCTGCCTCTGAAGGCCGATTCGTCAAGAGGCGGGCTGGTGCTGGTGCATCCTGCTCCTACCTTGCCGAACGGTGAGCTGACCGGCGTGGTGCGCGGCAAGTGGGGTTTTGACGACTGGGAGGGGCCGCGATTCACGCTGCGCGCGCCGCAATCGGGCAAGTGGACGCTGGAGGATGGCGACCAGTCTGCGCTGGTGGTGGGCCGCGAGGATACGCTGCATTTTGAAGGCGACAGTACGCTCTGCGTCGAGCGGGTTGAGCAACTGACCGCCAGTGGCAGCCCGATGCGGCTGTCGTGGAAGTCGCCCAAGCCGGAGTTGCTGGAGGTAGGCGTGCCGATGAAGCACGCATCTCCCGGACCGGTAACTCTGGAAATTTACCAATCCGGGTTGAAACAACCGGACAAACTGATTCTGAAAGCCTATGCAGAGGCAGCGTCGCTGGACCGCCTGACGCTGAACGCCGGAGACACCGTAGCCCTGTTGAAAGGCACCCGGCTGGACGAGGTTGCCAAGGTGGAACTGGAAGGAATTGCGCTGACCCCATTCCATCTGAGCCGCGTGCAGGGCGCCGATCAGCTGGCCCTGAATGCCGCCAGTTCCACGGCCAGCCTGGACCCCACAAAGCCCTATTTTGCCAATGTGCAGTTGCGGGACGACCGGAAACTGAAGGTGCCCGTGACCGTGGAACCGCCGCGGCCACAGGTCACTTTACTGAGCAAAGGAACCCAGGACGACAGCACCGCTACGCCCTCACCGGTAACGCTGGGCAGCCCCAACGATCTGCCTGTCGGCGGACGGCTGGTGTTCTTTCTCAAGTCCAGCGTTCCAGCGAACTTTCCTCGTGACGAGAAGGTGGAGGTGGAGGCGGCGGACGGCAGCTTCCGCACCGTGCTGACGCTGGCCGACGGCAGCCTGATGCTGGCGGATGCGAAAACGGCTATGGGCAGCGTGGAACCACTGGCGCGTTTCGGCTCCTCGGCCTTTGGGCCGTTGCGAGTGCGCGCCCTCTCGAACGACGGGACGACAGGCGACTGGATGCCCCTGGGAACGCTGGTGCGGGTGCCGGGATTCAAGGAACTGCGCTGCCCGCACGCGCTGGCCAAACCCTGCACGCTGACCGGAGTGAATCTTTTCCTGGCCGCGTCGATTGCCGCCACGCAGGAATTCAACACGATCACCGATGTGCCGCCGGACTTTACCGGAACCCAACTCAGCGTGCCTCACCCGGCCAACGGAGTGCTTTATTTAAAGCTGCGCGACGACCCGGCGACGGTACAGACGCTCACCCTGCCGGTGACGCTGATGGGCCTGCCGGAATCAAAGGCGACGGCGTCGCAAATTCAGCCGTCTGCCGCTCCGGACACGCAGCCTTCAACCCCAGGCATTGCTCCCGCTGCTGCGCCGGGGGCACAACCGGCTACTGCTGCGCCGGCAACCAAGCCGGGAGTGTAGAGCGTTTAAATTCAATCAGGTGCGTTTAGAGCATTTTCATCATAGCTGTACCCAATTGAAGGTCAGTCTGAACCATGCTTGTGCATTTTCTGCGGATATTTGCTGTAGGGCTTCTGTGATGGCTTGGTCGAGGGCTTGTTCCGTCCGGGCTTTGGTGGAGCGGAGCAGTTGTTTGAATT
>Ga0302320_10001021_pt1 | contig 67358 bp, 51 predicted proteins | sample Bog_T0_3_FD_202130 | JGI IMG/M metagenome (GOLD analysis project Ga0302320, IMG submission 202130) | Peat permafrost microbial communities from Stordalen Mire near Abisko, Sweden - Bog_T0_3 | ecosystem: Environmental > Terrestrial > Soil > Wetlands > Peat | place: Sweden: Abisko, Stordalen Mire...
AGAACTGCTTCGACCTGCGATAGTCGCTGACCGACAGGCTCGTGTGCGCAATCATGATGTGCTCCGGAACGATGAGTAGCTTACGACCCAAGGATTGCCGTGCCCGGCCGTCGCCGCCCCGGCTTCGGCGGCCAAGTATGGGAGCGATCGTGCCGGCGCGCCACTCCTCGACGCCGGCACACCGTGTGGGCGGATTCTCTCAGCCGGCCTTCGGGACGGCCCGGCGGCTGTCGCGCGGCACAGACAGGCGGGGTCGCAAGGGTTCTTCCGCTAGGATGCGTTCCCGCCTTGCCCGCCAGGATTTATATCCCATGTCCATTCCTTCTCAGCACCCGCATCTGCGGCTGTGCCTCGTAGCCCTGACCTCGTTCGTCGCCGCGCCGCACGCTCAGGCGACGATTTTCACGGTCGGCAGCGGCCAGACCTTCGCGACCCCGGAGCGCATCGTGTGGAGCAAGATTCACCCGGGCGACACCGTCCTGATCGATCCCGGCACCTACCCGTCGCTGCTCGGCACCGGTAATTCCATGGCCGTCGATAGCGTCGTGGGCACCGCCGCGAAGCCGATCACCGTTCGTGGCTCCGACGCGGCGAATCCCCCGAAGCTCGACGCCGGCATCGTCGTCGCCGGCGGCTCGCAGTACGTACAAATCGGCGACTTGGACGTCTCCCGAGACGCGAAGACCGAATCCTATGGAGCGGTCGTTGTTCAGGGAAAATCCGCGCATATCGTGCTCTCCGGCCTCAAGGTGCACGATTCCTTCGTGGGCATCGAGTTCGTCGCCGCGGGACTTGGCAATGAGGTTCTGCAATCCCAGGTGTATGGCAACGTGCAGCACGGCATCACCGCGGGGCCGCCGGATGCCTCATTTGTCCCCGACGCGAACCACCGTTCGTTCATCACGGACAACGCGGTCCATGACAATGGTGCCCACGGCATCGAGATCACGGGTCCGGACTGGGCCGTCGAGCACAACCGCCTTTCCAACAATGGCGGCAGTGTGCACGGAACCTCGGGCATCCATCTTTACAGTCCGTCGGGCGTTTCCGGAACCTACGGCTGCAGCGAGAACCTCGTGTCCTATAATTTCGTGACGGGGCAGCGAGACGTTGACGGGACCGACGGCAACGGCATCCAAATCGACGATTTTTGCGACGACAATGAAGTCTCGTTCAACGTCGTCTGGGCCAATGCCGGGGCCGGCATCAGCGTGCTGGATGGCAAGGGCAATGTCGTGCGCGCCAACACGAGCTACTCGAATGCCACCGATCTCGGGCGGGCCAAAAAACTCCCCGGCGTGTTCCGTGGCGAGATCATTCTCGGCAGCATGGCCGATCTGTGTGCGAATCCGTTCGTTCCCGCGTCTGAGTGCCACGTCGCGGCAGGACGCTCCAGCGGCAATGTCGTCGCGAACAACATCATGGTGAGCGGCCAATCGGCCGTTCCGGGCCTGTTCGTCTCCGACGACGCGGTTCGCCGCAACAAGAACGTCATCGACCAGAACATGTACGACAACTTGGGCTCGGGCCGAGGCGTCGAACTCTCCTGGGATGCGGCGGCGTATGACACGGAGACGAGCATCGATGCGATCACGGGCCAAGCGAGCCGCGGCGGCGGCAGTCTGGTCGGAAAGCCCGCGTTCCTCGATGCCGCCAATCCGACGGGTGGCGGACTCGAGCTTTCGGCAAAGCCCGGCGCCGATGGAAGCGCGGCTCTGCCTGCCGCGGTGGACATGTCGGGTCGTCAGGCCGAGGCGGGCGATTCCTACTTCGGCGCTTACTACACCGCCCCCTGATTCCACAACCCCTGCGATCCCAGGGGGGCGGACGGGGCGGGGACTCGACCGCCAATCGCGACGCGTGCATGATGACGCTTTGTGAAAACAACGGGATCCTCATGAAAGCACTCACCGCCGTCCTGCTGCTTGCGGCCGCGCCCCTCGCGATGAGCTTTACGACCGACGAGTTGGTCGGCAAGAACGTCGCGGCAAAAGGCGGCCTCGAGAAGCTGCACGCGATCCACTCCCTGCGCTTGACGGGCAAGCTGCTCGTCAATGGCGGCATGCTCCAACTGCACTACGTGACGCTGGTCGATCTGCCGCACTCCGTGCGCTACGAGGCCGAACTGCAGGGCCTGACGCAGGTGCAGGCCTTCGACGGCTTGCAGGCCTGGCAGATCAATCCTTTCCAAGGCCGCAAGGATCCGGAGAAACTCTCGACCGACGATGCCAAAGCCATGGGTGAGGATGCGCTCGACGCCCTCGGTGCGCTCGTCGATTACCGGGAAAAAGGCTATCAGATCGACTATCTCGGAACCGAAGACGTCGACGGAACTGCGGCGCACAAGCTGCGCGTCAAACGACCCAATGGCGACGTGCTGTTCGTTTATCTGGACCCCGACTACTTTTTGGAAATCCGCACGCTGAGCCACCGCATCGAACACGGCGTACCGATCGAAATCGTGACGGACTACGGCGACTATGAGAAGGTCGGCGGCGTTTATCTCGCGCTCGCACAGGAGTCCGGCCCGAAAGGCTCCGGCGATCGACAGAAGGTGCAGTTCGACTCCGCCGAAATCAATGTCGCGATCACGCCGGCAGTATTCAAATTTCCTGCGCCGGATCCGGCCGGTGCGGTGGGCGGGAGTGCTTCCCGTGGTTAATGCCAGACTCCTGTTTCTCGCGAGCTTGCTCGGCGCCGGCGCCGCGATGCCTGCCCGTCCGGACACAGGCGCGCCGGGCGCCGCGATGCCCGGCGCCGGCGCGAGTCCGGCGCCCGTCGATGGCGGCATCCTGTCGGGGCTCGGTGCGCGCAATATCGGCTCCGCGGCGATGAGCGGACGCATCTCGGCGCTCGCGGGCTCCAGCGAGCCGTCCGGCCGCCTCACGCTGTTCGTCGGCGCCGCGAGCGGCGGCGTTTGGAAGTCGACCGATGGCGGTACGACGTTCAAGCCCGTGTTCGACGAGCAGCCCGCGCAATCGATCGGCGCGATCGCGATCGATCCTTCCGCACCCCAGAACGTCTGGGTGGGCACGGGCGAGTCCTGGACCCGCAACAGCGTGTCGATCGGTGCGGGCATCTTCAAGTCGGGCGACGGCGGCGAGACCTGGTCGGCGGCCGGTCTGCCGGAATCGGAGCGCATCAGCAAGATCCTCGTGGACCCTCGCAAATCATCGGTCGTCTATGCCTGCGTGCCCGGCAAACTGTGGTCTGATTCGAGCGATAGAGGGCTCTACAAAACCTCGGACGGGGGCGTTACCTGGCAGCAAGTGCTCAAGGGTGCGAACCTCTCGACCGGTTGCGGCAGCGTTGCGATGGACCCCTCCGATCCCGACGTACTGATCGCCGGACTGTGGGATTTCCGGCGTAAAGGCTGGACGTTTCGCTCCGGCGGCGAGGGTCCGAATGCGCCATCGGGCAGCGCGCTGATGCGCACGGCGGATGGCGGCAAGACCTGGAGCGAACTCACGACGAAGAGCACGCCCTCGTTGCCGGCAAAGCCGTATGGGCGTATCGCGCTTGCCTTCGCGCCAAGCAATGCCAAGACGGTTTATGCCTTCATCGAGTCCAAGGACTCCGCGCTGCTGATCTCGCACGACGGCGGCCAGACCTGGAGTCCGGGGGACAAGAGCACATGGATGGTCTGGCGCCCCTTCTATTTCGCGAACTTGATCGTCGATCCGAAGGACGACAAACGCGTGTTCAAGACCGACGGCGCACTGATCTTGAGTGAGGACGGCGGCAAGAGCTTCAGCACGATCGGCGGGTTCGCGGGCATGCATGGCGATGTGCACGATGTATTCATCGACCCGAGCAATCCGCAGCACGTCTACGCGGGCGACGACGGCGGCTTGTGGGTCTCGTATGACGGGGCGAACAAATGGTGGAAATCCGACAGCCTGCCGATCTCGCAGTTCTACCACGTGAGCGTCGATAACGCAGATCCCTACCATGTATACGGCGGGTTGCAGGACAACAGCGTCTGGCGGGGCGATTCGCAGTATCCGGGCGGCATCACCAGTTCGCGCTGGGAGAATATGCTGACGGGGGACGGCTTCTGGGTCTTTCCCGATCCGACCGCACCCGATTACCTCTATGCGGAGTATCAAGGCGGCACGATCTCGCGCGTGAACATGCGCACGCACGAAACGCGCGACATCCAGCCGCGCCTCTCGAGCGACGAACTCAAACGCTACGGCAAGCTGCGCTTCAACTGGAATACGCCGATCGCGCTCTCGCCGCATGACCCCGGCACGGTATACCTCGGCGCGCAATTCCTGCTGCGCTCCCGCGACCACGGACAGACCTGGGACCGGCTCTCGCCCGATCTCACGACGAATGATCCGGCGAAGCAGCAGCAGGAGAAATCCGGCGGCATCACCGTGGACAATTCCGCGGCCGAAACCCATACGACGATCTATTCGATCAGCGAGTCGCCGCGCGCGGCGGGGCTCATCTGGGTCGGTACCGACGACGGCAATCTGCAGCTCACGCGTGACGGCGGCGCGCATTGGCAGAATGTCGTCGCCAAGGTGCCCGGATTGCCGCAGGCCTCCTGGGTAAGCTGGGTACAGGCGAGCGCATTCGATGCCGCGACCGCCTACGTCGCCTTCGATCGCCACTCCGCGGGCGACATGGCGCCCTACGTCTATGTGACGGCCGATTACGGCCGGACGTGGCGGCCCCTCGCAGCACCGGCCGCCGACAAAGGCGTACGGGGCTTCGCTCATGTGATCAAGGAGGATTTGCTTGATCCGCGGCTGCTGTTCCTCGGCACGGAGTTCGGCCTTTGGGTGTCCGTCGATGCCGGTGAGCACTGGGCGCAATTCAAAGGCGGCCAATTGCCGAACGTACCGGTGCGGGATCTGGCGATTCAAGCGCGCGACAACGATCTCGTGCTGGCGACTCACGGCCGCGGGATCTGGATCGTCGACGATATCTCGCCGCTGCGCGCCTTGAACGCCGATTTGCTCGCGAAGGACGCGAGCTTCGTCGCGACCCGGCCGGCGCAGCAGCGCATCGAGGCGAACGGCGGATGGGCGAATGGTGCGGCCGCCTTCGTCGGACCGAATCCGGCGGGCGGCGCGGTCATCACCTACTATCAGCGCACGCGCCACCTGTTCGGCAAGCTCAAGATCGAAGTGCTCGATGACAAGGGCGCGGTCATCGACGAACTGCCGGCGAGCGCGCGCCGCGGGCTCAATCGGGTCGTCTGGACCATGCACCTGCGACCGCCGCATGTGCCGCCTGCCGCACAACTCGCCTTTGCCGGCACGCAGGGGCCGCGTGTGCTGCCGGGGACCTATACCGTCCGTCTGCAGAAGAACGGCGCCGTACAGGAGATCCCGCTCACCGTCGGGCTCGACGCGCGCGTCGTCTGGAATGAAGCGGACCGGCGCGCGCAGTTCGACGCCGCGATGCAGGTGTACGCGTTGTTCGGCGATGAATCGGCCTTGTTCGGGCGGATCGCGGCTCTGCGCGAGCAGGTCGCCGCTGCGCTCGGGCGCCGTGCCGGCAAGGATTCGCTGCGCGGGAAACTGGCGGCCTTCGATGCGAAGCTCGATGCAGTGCGTAAGGAGATCGTGGCAACGACCGAGGGTGGGGCGATCACGGGCGAGGAGCGCTTGCGCGAACACACCGATCAACTCTATGGCGCGATCAATTCCTGGGAAGGACAGCCGTCCGAGGATCAGCTCGCCAACATCGCGGCGCTGCGCCACCAGTACGAGGACATCGCTGCGGAATTTTCTCGGCTCACCGCGGCGCAGTTGCCGGCACTCAACGAGGCGCTGCGCGGCACGGGTGCCCAGACCCTGAGTGTGTCCGCGACCGCGGCACTCGATGACGATGAGGGGCCGTTCCGCGGCTGCGGCAGTCTCACCGGGGAGGGGCGCGGCGATGCCGATGCCGCGTTCGGCGCAGCAATGCCGAAACACCTGCGATTGTGGAATTGATCGGCCGGAAGTTTCCTAGCGATCCAGGAAAGCGCTGATGATCGGATTGAGCCACTCATAGCGGCTCGAGAAGGTCGCGTGATCGGTCCCGGGCAGCACGCAGAGCTCGGCATCGGGCAGCGCGTGAAAGATCGTGAGCGTGTGTTCGAGCGTGATGGCGTCGCGGTCGCCGGAAATCACGAGCACGGGTTTTGAGATCTTGGCGAGCAGCTCGAGGTTGAGCTCCGCATTGGTCGGCGACGTGAGCCAGAGTTGCGTGAGTTTTTCGTCGATCGTCTTCGGCTGAGGCGTCACGCTCGCGCGGAGATCTTCCAGCGCTTGCGATCCCAAGCCTTCGGGCGCAATGTTGACCCCGCTGATCACCAGACGCCGGACGAGTTCCGGGTGCCGCACGGCGAGCATCAAGGCGAGGATGCCGCCGTCGCTGAAGCCGACGACATCGACATCGCGCAACCTCAGCCGCTTCAGGAGCGCGGCGGTGTCCTCCATCATTGCGGTATAGGTGAGCGGTCCCGGCACGTCCGGCGTCCGACCCTGCCCGACTTGGTCAGGTGCGATGATGTGATGGTGCTCGGCGAAGACGTCGAGTTGCCGGGCAAACGAGTGCTCGCCGGAATCGCCGCCGCCGTGCAGGAACACGAGCGTCGCGCCGCTGCCGCGTGCGGCATAATGAAGCGTGTGACCATGGATGCGCGCCTTGAGCCATTCGGTCGGCGGCGCGGCGACCGCGGGATTGACGCGCAGCACGGCCGCACCCAGGTTCAACAGCAGCGTCACGCGTTTCCACGTCCTGCCGTGGGCCTTGCGGGTGCGACGCAGCCATCTCACGAGTCTCGACGCAACGCCGGTCATGGGCCGCCGGTCATCCCGTGTAAGCGAGGCTCAACGCCATTGTCTTCAGCAGGCGACGGTAGGCGATCGAGGTTCGATCCGCCGCGATGTGCACTTCGAGCGCGAGATTGAGCGGGAGGTCCTCGGGCCGCTGTGCTTCGACGAGGATCCGGTCCTCATTGAACACCTGCAGATTGAACTCGCGCACGGCGTCGACCGAAGTCTCCCGATCGAAATTGCGCGCGATCGAACAATAGAGCCGCGTCTTGCGCGCGGAGGTCGGGCTGGCCGCGTTCAATATCCACAGCTGCTTCGCCTCGGGATAGTCGACGACGAGACGGGCGGCGAACGGCGGATAGATCTCGAAGGTGCGCCTCCAGAGAAAGTCGGCCGGCGCGCGGCTGCGCTGCTCCGGCGGATAGTTGCTGACCGTGCTCGCGTATTCGACACGACAGCCGGTCGACGTGTCCTCGACCGTGTAATCGGGAACGATGGGGTTGTTGCGATCGCCGAACGTACTCGTATGAGCCCAGGCGAAATGGGCCACGTCGATGAAGCCCTCGATCTGACGACCCGCGGAGCCCGCAATATCGACGGTCGGGCACACGATGCCTTGGAACTCGCCATCGTCCCAGGCTTCGAAAGCGGGCAGGGTAGCGGGCTCGCCGCCCGCCAGGCTTGTCCAGATCAGGCCGAACCGCTCGAGCGCCGGGAATACGGTCAGCGACAGGCGGTTTGGAATGCGCGCGTCCGGCTGCGAGGGGATCGCGGTACAGCGTCCCGCGGCGTTGAAATGCAGGCCGTGATACGGGCAAATGAGCTGGCCGCCCTCGACCCAGCCGCGACTCAGCAAAACGCCGCGGTGCGGGCAGCGGTCGAGCGCCACGACCACCCGGCCTTCGGCCCGAAACAGCACGAGGTCGACATCGAGCAGGCACGCGGCAACGGGTTGGTCGCCGAGTTCGCCGGAAACTCCGACGGGATACCAGTGGCGCGAGAGGATGTCCCAATCGTTGGGTTCGAACGTCGACTGGCGCGGCGGACCCGTCATCGTCGGTGGCGGGGCTCACCCACCGCTCAACAACTCCATCTCGTCGATGACGGCGCGAACGCCTGGAACGCGGGCGGCGATCCGCGCCGCCTCCGGCAAATCGGCGGGTTCGGCGCGCACGCCGTGAGGCCGAGCGCCAGGCTCAGGGTCGCGACCGCTTGCATGTTCATCGTGCCCCCTTTGATCGGCATGTGAGGAACAATCATACGTCATGGCGCGTGGGCCGGAAACCGCGCTTCCGTGCCATGGCGAACAGAGCTTCGAGCGAATTCGCGCAACCAAACGCCGACCTTGCTCCTCTGGGGCCGGATGGACAAGGTCGTTTCGCACGTCCCCGCGGGCGATATTGCCGAGACCATTCCCGACAGTTCGTTGATCTCGTTTCCGGGGATCGGTCACATGCCGCAAGAAGAGGCGCCGCAAGCTTCCATCGATGCGATGCTCGCGTTCCCGGCACCGCCATGTGCTACTGCCGGTGAGGCCCCGGCAAGAACAGATCCGGTCGTCGCAACTGCAGCGCCATGATCAAGGTGAGCAACTTGCCGTCACAGATCGCGCCGAGCCGGGCATCCGCCGCGAGCGCCTCGAGCGGCCGCTCCACGACGGTGATGTCCTCGTGTTCCGCGGCAAGCCCACCGCCCGGCCCGTAGCGGTCCGTGGTGGAATATGGCGCCAGGAACAGGGTCTGACGTTCCGACGACACCCCCGGACTCGGCCATATACGCGCAACCAATTCCAATTTGCGCAGCGAAATGCCCAACTCCTCCCCAGCCTCCCGGCGCGCGGCCGAAGCTTCGTCCTCCTGCTCGATCATACCGGCGCAGGCCTCCTCCAACTGCGCCACGCCGGTCGCGTCGAACACGGGCCCGCGAAACAGCCGCGCGACCAGACCGCAGCGCCGCTCGGGATCATAGGGCAGCACCGCCGCCGCATCGCCATGGTATTCGACGTCGCGCGATACGATTGCGCCGTCCCGTAAACGCAGCAGCAGCGTCGCCACCGTGAGATAGCCGCGATAGACCACGCGGCGGCGGAGTATCGTGGGGAGGGAGCGTACGGCGGTCATGCCTTGATGGTGCCGGGGTTCGGATTCCCCGACCGTCCGCCGCCGCACAGAGTCCGCCGTGCCGAGACCGTCGGGAGTGTTGGCTTGCGTACCGACCCGCGTGCGATGTCCCGTTATCCTCTGCAAATGAACCACGGCTTGCAGCGAATACTTTCCACGAGCAACGACCGCCTTCGGGGCACTGGTGAAGCCGCGTGAGCGAGCACCATCATCAGAAGCTCTCGGCCCTTCACGAGACACTGCTGCACGGCAGATTGCCGCGAAATCTGCATTGGACGGCCGCCCTCGAACTGATCGCATCCATCGGGCGGGCCGAGCCCACGAGCGGTGATGAATTCGCATTCGTCGTCGGCACGCAACGTGAATTCTTCAAGCGCCCCCACGGCTCCGAGTTGGGAGTCGAGGAGGTGTCCCGCTTGCGCAGATTGCTGAAAGCGGCCTCGCACGAGTCCGCGCCGATCGGCTTGGTGTCGCCCGGTCGCATGGTCGTCGTGATCGATCATCACGCCGCCCACATCTTTCGCGATCTGAGCGGCAGCCGGCCGCAAGAGGGCAGCACGATCGAACCCTATGATCCGCATCACTTTCACCACCATCTGGTGCATCGCAAGGAAGCGCACTATCGCGGCGACCGCGTCCCCGAAGAGGCCTCGTTCTATGAAGAGGTTGCCAAGGAATTGATGCCTGCACTGGAGATCGTCTTGATCGGCCATGGGAGCGGCAAGAGCAGCGCCGTCGATGCGCTCGTCGAGCACCTGAAGAAGCATCGACCGGATGTATTTCGCCACGTCATCGCCACCGAAATCGCCGATCTCTCGGCGCTCACGGCACCGGACGTCGAGGCAATCGCGCGGCGGCATCTGATATCGGCGGGCCAAGCGGCGGATTTTTAGCGTGTGAGCGGCGCCGCAAACGATTGCCGTAGCCGCTCGCCCATACTCTGTTCTTGCCAATCAGGAGATTTCCGGTGAGCGATTTGCATCATGCAATAGTCTGGATCGACCATGCCGAGGCCACCGTGTCCCGATTCGAAGGCACGAGGGAATCCGATGTCGATGTTCCTTCTCACGCCCCGTTGCAGCGATTGCACCACCTGCGAACCGGATGGGAAGCGGGCGGCTTGATCCCTGAAAATACCGAATTCTATCAGCGGGTCGCCGGCGCGCTCGAGACCGACGGCGACGTCGTCATCACGGGGCCGGGCAACGCCAAGCTCGAGTTCAAGGCTTTTCTCGATCAGCATCGCCCGCACCTGACCTCACGGGTGGAGGAAGTCAAACCGGATCGCGCGGCGGGTGCAGGGCCATCATGATGCGGGCATCCGGCGCAACCGGGCAGTCTGGTCTGCTTCTTCGTCGGTCGTGCAAATCGCGGCGGGAAACGCCTCGAGTCGGTCCCGGGCGATCGAATCGCCGCTGATGTCCGACACGCCGTATGTACCCTCGTCGATCTTGGCGAGCGCACGGTCGATCGCAAGCCGCCGTTCGGCGAGAGTGGCGATGAGCAGCCGGTTGTTCTCGGAGATCGTCGAATCCTGAGCCCGGTCCTCTGACTCATTGGCCTGACCATCGGACGCGGATTGAATCGATCGATCCTCGTCGTCATCGCGGCCCGTCGCGGAGGATAAGTTCGCGCGCTCGGCCAGGAGCTTTTGTTGCTGGCGGTCGATGAAGGCGGGATCGAGGCGGACGGGGAGGCTGCTCATGGAGGGTTACTCGTCGGTTGATCGAAGTGACGAACGTCGCGAGGCGAGCGTAGGCGCGATCTGCTCGGGTCTCTGTTCGGTGTGCCACCGACGAGGCCAACGAGCCGAGGTGATTGGACTGGCTCGCTGCCGACCGATGGGATATCGTGTCCGCCATGTCAAAGCACGCGCAAGACGTTGCCGGCGACTCGGGATCAGAAACTGCCGGCCAGTGGCCGGCGGAGGCGAGTGCCTACAAACTGTATGCGCCGCCGATCTATCCGGGCGCCATCCGGCGCGAGCGCATCCTGGAGCGCATCTTCGGCGACGCTAGCCTGCGCGTGATTCTTCTGCAGGGTCCGGCCGGCCACGGCAAGTCCACGACACTGCAGCAGATCAAGACGGAATTCCAGATGAAGTCCTGGCTCACCGCGTGGTTGACGCTCGATGATGCCGATAACGATCCACGGCGTTTTGCGATCCATGTCCGTGCGCTGATCGACGGCGTCTGCACCGACCGCGGCACGGGCGAGAACCCGGACATCGACAAAAAGGCGCGCGGCGGCCGACGCGCCGACTGGGCGCTCGACCGCTTGTCGCGTCTGGACCGGCCGGTGGCGTTGTTCCTCGATGAATTCCAAACGATCCGGAACACGATCTTCATCAGCTTTTTTCGGGATTTTTTCGATCGGGTGCCGGAGAACGTGCGGATCTTCGTCGGTTCGCGCTCCCTGCCCGAAGTGGGGCTTGCGAAGCTCCTCGTCAGCAATACGGCGCTCGTGCTGCGTGCCGACGACCTTCGGTTCTCGCCTTCGGAGGTGAACCGGTTCTTTGCGATGTCGCGCGACCTCAAGATCAGCTCGCAGGAAATCGGCGTCATCTATCGCCGCACCGAGGGCTGGCCGGCCGCACTGCAGCTCTATCGTCTGACACTCGATAGTCCCGAAGTGCGAAATTCCCTGGCCGACCTCAACACGGACAGTCCGCGTGAATTGGCCGAATACCTCGCCGACAACGTGCTCGCTCTGCAATCGCCGGAAACGCAGGAGTTCCTCCTCAAGACATCGCTGTTGAATCGCCTGAACGCGGACCTGTGCAACGCGGTCACGGGGCGCTGCGATTCGCAAAGCCTGCTGATCGGCCTCGAGCGATCGGGACTTTTCGTCCGAAGCCTGGATGCAGATGGCCGCTGGTTCAAATACCACGGTCTGTTCTCGACGATCATGGCGGAGAACCTGCGAAAAATGTCCGAGGCGGCCGTTTTCGAGGTGCATGCGCGTGCCGCACAGTGGCATCTCTCGCAATCCTTGTATGAGGAGGTCGTCCATCACGCCTTGGGCTGCGGTGATACGACACTGGCCGCCGACGGGCTGAATCAGTGGGCGTCGCGTCTGGTGGCGAGCGGCCAACTCATGACCGTCGAGCGCTGGTTCGAACGCCTGCCGCTATCCTGTGTGCTGGAGCGGCCGGATCTGGCGATCAAAGTTGCCTACGCCTTGATTTTTCTGCGCCGCGAACGGCGGCTGCGGCCGCTGCTCGACTTCTTGCGCATCCACACGGACTCCGGCGCCGTCGCCCAGACGGCGACCTCGCGCGTCGTGCTCTCGATGGCCGCGGTTTTACAGGACGACATTCCGGCGGCCGTCGGCTGGATCGAAGCGCTGCCGCTGCATGACGCCAAGGTCGCCGGCTTCGCGGCGTTCGAGGTCGGCGCGGCCACCAACGTGCTTTCCTATCGGGACCTCGCGATCGGTGATTTCGAGGCGTCGCGCAGGCGCCTGGCCGCCGCCCGCACGTCGAGCGATCGTGCCGGCGCGACCTTCAGCGGCGGGTACACCGTGGCCCTGTCGGGCGCCGGCTTGATTTATCAGGGACGACTCGCCGAGGCAGTCGAGCGATTCCGCCGGGAGATGCAGGAGGAGGGCGCCCACATGGATGGGTCATTTGCGTCTGCCGCCCTCGCCTGCTGCCACATTTGGGCCTCGTATGAGGCGAATCAACTCGACGCGGTGGAGGCCATTTATGCCCGATACCACGACAACATCGCCGAATCGGTGATCCCCGACTTCATCGCACTTGCTCACATCGCGATGGCGCGCACCTTCGATGCGCGCGGCCGTGCCGACCGGGCGCTCACGGTTCTGGACGAATTCGAACGCATCGGTCATGAGTGCGGATGGACGCGCCTGATCGGTATCGCCGATTGGGAACGCGTGCGGCGGGCGCTGGTCGCCGGCGATGTACACCGGGCGCAATCGATTGCCGCCAGCACGACGACGGTCGGCAATCGGCATCCCGACAGCTGGCTGTCGATCGCCGAGGGCTTCGAAGGCGAGACCTTCGGAAGAGTTCGACTCGCCGTCCACACACTCGATGCCTCGGTCGCGGCAGCGCGGATCGTGCGGGAGCAGCAGCGCCATCCGCAGCGTGTTTATTGTCAAATCAAGCTGCACCTGATGGAGGCCTTGCTCAGGCAAAACGAATGCATGAATAATGCGGCGCATCGGAGCCTGCGCAAGGCCGTTCAACTCGCTCAGCCGGGCCGGTATGTGCGCTGTTTTCTCGATGAGGGAGAGGGTATCGTCAAACTCTTGCGCGAGGCTTATCAGAGGATTTTTCGCGGCTCACCCGGCGAAGACAGCGAGCAGACCAACTATCAGGCGTTCCTCGAAGACCTGCTGGCCGCGTCCGGATTGGACTTGACGCGCGAGGGCGGCAGCGCAGCGCCGGCAAGCCCGCCGCCGCTCTCGGATCGGGAGAAGGAGATGCTCCTCTATCTTGCCGGCGGCGTGTCGAACAAGGAAATGGCGCAACGATTGTTCGTGTCCGAAAACACCATCAAGTTCCATCTCAAGAATATCTATTCCAAGCTGTGTGTCGCCAATCGGCTGCAGGCGATCAATGCGGCGCGTCAGCTCGGATTCATTGCCTGACGCTCCGCCGCGTGCATCCACCGCGGGGTTGAAGCCCGCTCAAAACTACCCGTTCGTGTAGCCCCCCACCGACCCGCAACCCCTATCGTCGGAGTCATAGAGGAGGTCGATGAACTTCCTGGCTGAGCTTGCGGGATCGGGGGGGGCTGCACGCGGTGATTTCCATTCGCTATCGGATTGCGGGCGCGGTCATGCGACAGCGGCGCCTCAGCGCCGCGATCTTCGTCCTGATCACGCTGTTTTTCGCGATTGGAATCAAGAACGTACAGATCAAGACCGTCTTTTCCGACCTGCTTCCGAAGGACGACCCTTTTGTACAGGTGTACAAAGATCATCCGAACTTCGGCAATCCCTTGACCATGACCCTCATGGTCAAGCACCGATCCGGCGACATCTACGACGTCGCGACGCTGCAAAAGGTCTGGCAGCTGACGCGCGACATCGATCTCGCGCCCGGCGTCGATCACGACCAGATCCTGTCGATCGCCACTGAAAAGGCGCGCTACGCGGAGGCGACGCCGAACGGCGTCGACATGCGGCCTCTGATGGAGGATCACGTTCCGGCAAGCGCCGGGGAAGTGGCGAATTTCCGCAGTCGGGTCGACAAGAGTCCCGGCGCGCGGGCCTTTCTGATCTCGGCCGACGCGAGTGCCACCCTCGTCAATGCAACCTTCATCGAGCAGCGCCTCGACTATGGGAAGGCCTTTCGCTACGTGAACGATCTCGTGATCAAGGCGCGTGACGCCGATCACGACATCTACCTCGCGGGTCAGCCGGTGCTCACCGGCTGGGTGTACGAGTATGAGTCCCAGATGGTGCTGATTTTCTGCGTGACCCTCGGTGCACTCGTGCTCGCCCTGGCACTGTACATGCGCAACGTCGTCGGCGTCGTGACCCCGATCGTGACGAGCGCCGTGGCGGCCGTCTGGGGGTTCGGTCTCGTCGGATGGCTGCGATCGCCGATTGAACCCTTGCTGATGATCGTGCCGCTGCTGCTGGTGGCGAGATCGTTTTCGCACTGCGTGCAGTTCACCGAACGCTATTACGAGATCTACGCCAAGGTGGGTGACCGTGCGAAGGCCGCGGAAATCACCATGGGCGTCATGATGGCGCCGAGCGTGCTCGGCATCTTCACGGACATCGTCGCGATATTTCTGATTGCCCTCGCTCCGATACCGGCGATGCAGCGCTTTGCCCTGTTCTGCGGTTTTTGGGCGATCTGGCTCATACCCACGGGCGTCGTGCTGATTTCGCTGCTGCTTGCCGCGCTGCCGGCTCCGCGCAACGCCGGGCGGCTTTCGGGCCGCACCGAAGGCACGGGGTTTCAGCGTCGGTTCCGGGCCTTGCTCGCCGGGATCGCATCGATCACCTTCGGACGGCGCGCACGGGTCACGACGGTTGTCTTCGCGGCAATGGCGGTATTCGCGGTTTATGAGGCCCGCCGCGTGGAGATCGGCAATCCCGTCGAGGGCAGCAGCCTGTTGTGGCCCGACGCCCAGTTCAATCGCGCCGTGGCGCAGATCAACCGCAATTTCCCCGGTGTCAACACGCTCGAGATCGTTTTCGAGGCGAAGGACCCGCACAGTGCGACCCGCATCATGCACGAGGCGGACACCATCCAGACCATGCTCAAGGTGCAGGCGATCATCGAGCAGCAACCGAATCCGCCGCGCGCCACGCTGTCCTTCGGCGACTATTTGATGGAGGGAAACCGGCTGTTTTCCGGCGGCAATCCGAAATGGCTGCCGCTCGACGAGAGCGACCGCGCGGTCAATGCCGCGACTTCGGCCGTCATGCTGGGCAGCAGCCCGAAGGCTTATTCACAGGTCATCGACTTCGAACAGCAGAACGGCACGGTGTCGCTCTGGTACCGGGACAACAAACAATCGACGATCGACACGGCGCTCGCCCAGGCGAGTGCCGCCGTCAATGCCGTCGGGATCGATCATCCGCACTTCCGCGTGCGCCTGGGGACCGGTACGATCGCCCTGCAGAATGCCATGAACAGCGTCGTCGCCAGGTATCAGTGGGCGATCCTCGGATGCTTGAACGTCGTGATTCTCCTGGGCTGCAGCCTCGCCTACCGGTCCTTCATCGCCGGACTGATTCTTCTCGTTCCGGTGAACCTGGCCAACATCGTGCTCGTGGCCGCCATGCATCTGATGGGCGTGGGCCTCGACATCAATTCCCTGCTGGTCGCCTCGATCGGCGTCGGCGTCGGCATCGACTACGGCATCTACCTGCTGTCGCGGATCTGTGAAGAGAGCCTGGCGCGCAGCTTCGACATTCCGCAGTCGATTACCGCGGCGCTCACGACCACCGGCAAGGCGATCATGTTCACCGCGTCCATCATGTTGATTGGCATCCTGCCCTGGTATTTCCTGTCGGGGCTCAAGTTCATGGCGGACATGGGGCTGCTGCTCGTGCTGCTCATGATCATCAACATGGTGCTCGCGTTGGTCGTCCTGCCACTGTTGGTGTGGCTAGTAAATCCGAGTTTCTTGCGGCGCACGGATCTGTTCGTCGGGGAAGGCGTCGATCCGTCGGTGTACGCCGGCGTTGATGACTATCTGGTCAAGGCAGTTTAGGAACGTTCGACAAATCAAGCATCGAGGTCGTTATGCACATCAGAAAATTCGGTGTCGATTACGGGCGGCGTGCTCTGCTGCAGAAGGCCGCCACCGGGGCGGCGGCGGGCGTGCTCGCACCCCTCTGGCCGATGATTGCACGCTCCGCCGACGACGTCAGCAAGGCCTATCCGGACGACCTGCTGCACATCGAGGCGTACACGAAGAACAAGATCAAGCCGGGGGACGTCATCACGGCCGCCAACGTGGACGACGTGAAGGATCTGCTCGATCCCATCGCCTATCAACAGGTCAAGACCATGGGACGGCGCATCAACATCGTCGAGTCGACCAAGGATGTCACCAAGCTGTTCCCGGCCGAGTATCTCGAGGCAACGCTCAAGAACAGGGGCCAGGCCAAGTTCGATGCCGACAGCAACGTGGTCACGCAGTCGGGCGAGCCCTGGATCGGCGGCAATCCATTTCCGGATCCCAAGACGGGTCTCGAAGCCATCGCGAATCTGACGCTCGCATGGGGCCGTCACAGTTATTCGCAATACGCGGTCCGCGACTGGGACATCGCGCCGGATGGCAGCCTCGCGTATCAGTACGACTTCGTCTGGGTGGAACTGAACACGACGGCGCGCTCGGACGGCGTGGTCTGGAACGGCAAGAAGGATTTGCTCCGCTATCAGTCGGTGTTTTTCACGGCGCCGCAGGATGCCGCGGGCACCTCGTTCTTGAACACCTGGTATTACGATCAGCGCAAGTTTCCGGATCTCCAGGGCTACCTGCCCGCATTTCGGCGCGTGCGCCAGTTTCCGACCAACCAGCGCTTCGAGCCGCTGGTTCCGGGCATCACTCTGTTTCTCTCGGATGCTTGGGCGGCGGGCGACCCCATGCTCACCTGGGGCAACTACAAGATCGTCGGGCGTCAGCCGATGCTCGGCAATATCGGTGCCAAGAACTTTCTCGGCGGCTATGGGGGCGCGCAAAACAATTACGAGCGTCCCGTCCATGGAGGCCCGAAGAATCAGACCTTCTTCGAGACCTTCGCAGAGCTCGTGCCGGAATGCATCGTCCTCGATGCCGAGCCGGTCGGCTATCCGCGGGCGCCCGTCAGCCGCAAGCGCGTTTGGATCGACGTGCGCAACGGGATGTATGTCGCCAACATCACGTACGACCGGCGCGGCGAGATCTGGAAGTCGTTCGAGCCGGCGTACGCCCAGTTTTCCAACGACAAAGCCACCGTGATGGATCGCAATCATCCGGCGTGGTCGTGGCTCTACGTGCACAGCCATGATTACCAAAGCAATCGCATGAGCCGTTTCGTGCAGGCGAAGGAAGTCACGGGCGGCTACAAGAGTACGTACGACATGGGCAACGTCGACGTCTACAACAAATACCTGACGACGCAGGCGATCCAGCGCCTGGGCTCGGCATGATCAGATCCGCCGCTCTCGCCTGGGTGTCTGCGGCCTGGCTCGCGGGCGGCGGCCCCGCTGCGGCCGAGGACGGCGCAGTGCCGAGGGTGACGCCGGTCGTCGAAGGCACGGCCCATCAGGCATTGTTTGCCGTGGCCTTCGATGCCGAGCGCGGTGTCGCGGTCGGCGCGGCAGGGGAATTGCTGTTGACCGGCGATCGAGGCGTCAGCTGGCACCCATCGAAGCAGAACGGCGCCACCGGCTTGAGCCTCCTCGGCGTCGATGTGCGCGGTGCGCACGCAGTCGCGGTGGGGCAGGCGGGCTTGATTCTGGTCTCCGACGGCAACGACGCCTGGCAGAAGGCAGCCACCGCCGCTCAAGAGCGTCTGTTCGCCGTCAGCATGAACGATGCGGGCAAGGCGGTGGCGGTCGGAGCGTTCGGCACGATCATTCTGTCGGCGGATTTCGGCCGCACCTGGCGGTCCATCGCACCGCCGGACGTGGCGCAATTTTCGGATCAGGGTGCCGAACCGCACCTGTATGCCGCCTCGGTGGGCCCGTCCGGCATGGTCACGGTCGCGGGCGAGTTCGGCTTGATTCTGCGCACGCTCGACGACGGCGGCCATTGGTCGGTGGTTCACAAGGGCGAGGCATCCTTGTTCGCGCTCGATCTGCCGGGCGCGGCGGAAGGCTTTGCGGTCGGTCAGAGCGGCACGATTCTGCGTACCGGCGACGGCGGTGTCACCTGGAGGGAGGAGCCCTCGAACACGACCGCCAATCTGCTCGGTGTCACGGCCGCACCGGATGGCAAGGCGATCGTGACGGCCATGAACAGTGTCCTGGTCAGTGACGATCACGGGTCGAGCTGGCGATCGGTGGCGTGGGGCGATTTCGGCTCGACCTGGTACGCGGGCGCCCAATTCGTCGAGTCGGCGCCGGCGACGGCCATACTCGTCGGGCACGCGGGTCGGGTCTTGCGCATGAGTCTTTGAGAAAATTATCAGCAGGGGGAGCAATGAATTCCAAGATCAAGAGGACGATGACCGTTGCTGCGATGAGCGCCGGACTGCTCGCGCACGATGCCTTGGGCGCCGATGCGCTCGGCGGTTCGATCGGCAGCACCGACATGAGCTACACCTTGAGCGGGCTCTTCAGATCCGAAACCGCGTTCGCCACGAACGGCGGACAGAATCCCTTGAATCAAACCGGCAATCTCTACAACGGCGTGCCGACCGTGCGTGCGAGTCCGCTGCTCACCGATACCGCGACGCGCGACGGCCAGAACTACGATCAGGTCTTCAACATGCAGCAGTTCCGCTTCGAGGTGGACGGCAGCGTGAAGTTTTCCCCGAGCTTCACGTTGATCGGCAAGCTGCGCGCCAACTACGATCCCGATTGGTATCACGATTTCGACCCTGCTCTCTCCGACAGTCACGCCGTCGGCGAGCTCTACGGCAAGCCGGACTTCTTCGCCTATGACGCGGCGGGACTGTCCCATCCGAATCCTCTGGAATGGGCCGGCAGCAACTACATGGTCGACTTTCCGGCGCTGTTCCTCGAGTACAACGACGGACCCGTGACGCTGCGCCTCGGCAACCAGCAAATCGCCTGGGGCCAGGCGATTTTCTTTCGCGTCCTCGACATCCCCGACGGGCTGGATTTTCGGCGCCACTCCGTGCTCGATTACGTTCCGGAGGAATTCTCGGACAAGCGCATCCCGGCTCTCGCTCTGCGAGCGTCTTTCCAGATGGGTCAGAGCTGGTTGCTCGACTCGTTCGTCGAGAAATTCCAGCCGACCGTCTATCCGAATCCGAACACGCCCTACAACGCGATCGCGTCACAGTTCACGATCGTCGACGATTATCGACTATACGACAGCCGCCTGAATTTCGGCCTGCGCCTCAAGGGCGAGATCGACGGTATCGGCCTGCAGGGCGTGCTCGCCCGCCGCTATAACCCCGACGGCGTGTATCGCTGGACCGCATCCGGAGTCAATCGCGACATTCCGGGCATACCGGGATCGGGGACCTTGTTGGCCAAGACGCCGTTCGAGGTCGACTCGAGCGGCGTCTGGACGTCCTCGGAGTGGTTCAACTATGCCGGACAAGCGCGGCTCAACGGCGTCACGGGCTTGAATTCGGCGGTCAACAATTTCCAACCGGCGACGGGATTGCTGGGTGCGGCGGCGGTTCCGAATTTCAACTATGCGTCCGCGGAGTTGAATGAGTTCTTCCAACTCGCAGGCGGCTTGTTGAACGGGACCGCCAATGCGGGCCTCAGAGGGTGGTTGGCACGCGACTATCGAGAAGAGACCAATATCGGCGGCGGCATCAGCAAGGTGTTCGACGGGGCGCCGGGCGCGTGGAACGATCAGCTGATCGCGAATCTCGAGGTGCTGTATACGCCGAACCGCATCTTCACCGCCCCGTCCCTGGATGTCGACTTTCTGCGCAAGAACGAAACGATCGCGGCGCTCGTCCTCGAGAAGTACCAGCGATTCTCGAGTGCGTTGCCGGCCACCTACCTCGTCGGCCAGGTCCTGTACCGCTCGCAAAGCGACATCTTCGGGCGATATCTGGGCGGCTACGGCGGCACGTTCGACCAGGCGGCGCCCGGCAAGACCAACGGCTACAAAGCGTTCGCGTTCGCTCTCCAGCAGCCGTTCCCCAATCTGATCTGGCGCGCGGATCTTGCGGTGCTATACGACACCGGCGGAGGTCTCTTGCTGCAGCCGGCCGTGCGCTGGAAGCCGAACGGCCGATATACCGTGGAGATGTTCTACAACTATGTCAACGGCAAGCTCAACGGCAACCCGACCGACAATGCCCTGAGCAGCGCCAACTACGTCAAGGAGTTGACCCTGCGGATCGGCGGCCAGTTCTGACGATGCGCTCGCGTCCCACAACGCGGCGGCGGTTCCTGCGGTGTGCAGGATCGTCCCTGCTCGCGGCGGGCGTGCTGATGCCGCTGTGGGAGGCGATCGCGCAGACGGGGGATATCACCCGCGCCTATCCGGACGAACTGCTTTCGCTCGAGGCCTACACCAAGGGGCGAATCAAGGCGGGCGAAGAGATCTCGGCGGCCAACGTCGAGCACGTCAAGGATCTGCTCGAGCCGATCAAGTATGCGCAGATCGCCGGCATGGGCCGACGCCTGAAAGTGGCCAAGACCACGACCGACATCATGCGCCTGAGTCCCTGGGAATATCTCGAAGCGACGCTGCGCAACCAGGGCAGGGCGCGGTTCGACGCGCGCGGCAATGTCGTGACGCTGGAAGGGAGGCCCTGGATCGGCGGCAATCCCTTCCCGGCCCCGCAAACGGCGCTCGAATTCTTTGCCGGTCTCACGATGAACTGGGGACGCCACGACGCATCGCTCTACTGCATCAGGGAATATGACCTATCGCCGCAGGGTGACGTGCAGTTCCAATACCAATCGGGCTGGGCCGAACTGGCACCGACCGGGCGCACGAGCGTGAATCCGAGGCCGTACTGGCCCGGTCACGAGGATACGCTGCGCTTTCAGTCGGTGTTCTTCGCCGCCCCGGACGCCGTTCGGGGCACGTCGTTCTTGAATGTGTGGGCCTACGATCAATCGATGTTTCCGAAGCTCTACGGCTATCTGCCCGCGTTCAGACGCATCCGCGAGTTTCCGAGCGAGCAGCGCTTCGAACCGCTGATCCCGGGCTCCACCCTGTACCTGTCCGACGCCTGGGCGGCCGGCGATCCGCTGTTGACCTGGGGCAATTATCGCATCGTGAGCCGCGGGCCCACGCTGGCGGCCGTCTCCGACGGCTGGAACCCGGCCCATGCCAATTGGGAACACGAGACGCACGGTGGGCCCCAGGGTAAGACTTTCTGGGACACCACGGTCGAACTGGTTCCCGAGGCCGTGGTGGTCGATGCCGAGCCGGTCAAGTTTCCGCGGGCTCCGATCGGCAGGAAGCGGGTCTGGTTCGACATGCGCACGCTGCTGCCCGTCGCGATGGTCTCCTATGACCGGCGCGGCGAACCCTACCGCTCCTTCGACGGGGCCTATGCGCTGTACGACTCCCCGGGTAAATCGGTACGGGACGGCGCACATCCCTACTGGTCTTGGGCGCACGTCCACGTCTTCGACATCCAGAGCGGCCGTATGACCCGCCTCGAACAGGTGCGCACGATCAGCGGGGGCCACACGATGAGCGTCAATGACCTGAGCATCTACGATCGATATCTGACCAATGCCGCGCTGATGCGGCTGGGCGAGAGCTGAGGAAGGGACCATGAATATGACCGAAGCGAATACGACCGGGGCGAATACGACTGAAGCTAGGCTGCCGGGCGGCGACAAACTGATCAATATCGACAACGGCGGTACGCTGACCGACATCTGCGTGATCGACGGTGCGCGGGTCTACCGCACCAAGACACTGACGACGCCCTACGATCTGTCGAAATGCCTGTTCGACGGATTGAGCAAGGCCTCGCGGCTCATCTACGGCGAGGAGGATCTGGCCAGGCTGCTGTTGAGCACCCGTTTTATCCGCTATTCCACGACCCAGGGGACCAACGCCCTCGTGGAGCGCAAGGGACCGCGCCTGGGACTCATCGTCGGCGGCGGGAGCGGTACCGTCGCCCTGCGGGCGGACGCCCACGCGGCGGCATTGTTCGACCAGCTGGTCGGCGAGCGGGTCGCGTCCCTCGACCTCGCCCTGCCGCAAGCCGCTCTGCGCGAAGCCGCCGTGCGGGCCGTGAACACGGTCGCGGCCCAAGGCGCCAATCGGATCGTCGTTGCCCTGGCGGGGCCATCGCGCATCGCAATGGAAGCGGCGTTGAAGCGCGAGCTGCTGCGTACCTTCCCGCCGCATTTGCTCGGGGCCTTGCCGATCCTCTATGCCCATGAATTGAGCGACGACGGCGACGACGGCCGCCGCACCTGGACCGCGATCTTCAACGCGTTCCTGCATCCCGCGATGGAGCGCTTTCTCTACAACGCCGAACACAAATTGCGCGAGTTCAAGACCCGCAATCCGCTGCTGATCTTTCGCAACGACGGTTATTCCGCGCGCGTGGCGAAAACGGTCGCGATCAAGACCTACAGTTCCGGTCCGCGCGGCGGCATGGAGGGCGCACGCGCTCTCGCGCAGCACTATGGCATCGAACGCCTGCTGACCATGGACGTGGGCGGCACGACGACGGATATCGGCCTCATCGAGAACGAAGCGGTGCGCGCGCATCGGCGCGGCGTGGTCGAGGGCGTACCAACCTCGTTTCCGCTCTGCGATGTGATCAGCGCCGGGGTTGGCGGCAGCTCCATCATCCGCGTGCAGAATGGTCGCATCATCGTCGGACCCGAGAGCGTCGGCAGTGCGCCCGGGCCCGCCTGTTTCGGGCTCGGCGGCCGCGAGGCGACGATGACGGACGCGTTTCTCGTACAGAAACTGCTCGACCCGCGCTCATTCTTCGGCGGCGAAATGCAGATTGACGCGGAACGGGCCGCCGCCGCGATCCGGGAGCGGATAGCGGCGCCGCTGGGCCTGTCCGTACTCGAGGCGGCCGATGCGATGGAAGCCGCCTGGGTCGAGAAAATCGCGGCGAATCTCACGCAATACACGTCGATCACGCCGGACATGAGCTTGACGGCTTTCGGGGGCGCGGGGCCGCTCGTCGTCTGCAAAGTGGCCGACGCCGCCGGCATCCGCCAGGTCATCATTCCGGGCCTCGCCGCGGTGTTTTCGGCCTTCGGCATCGGGTTCTCGGACATCGGACACGAATTCACGGCGCCGTTGTCCGGCCGCGATCCGGATCTGGTCGCTGCCGGTCGCAAGGAACTGCGGCAGCGCGCGCTGCGCGGCATGGCGGCGGAGGGGGCGGACATCGCGGACTGCCGCCTCGCGGAGTCGCTCACCGTGGAGGTGGGCGGCGTCGATCGTTCGATTGCCTTGAACGGCAGTCTGCCTGCCGATCTGCCGGAGGGGGCGCGCCTGTCGCTCGCGCTCACCGCGGTGAAACCTCTGGCGCACGCGACTCTGTCGGGCCGCTTCGGCCGGCAATTCCATCCCGCCGAGGCGTCGGGAACCCGCTCCCTGCGGATCGGGGGACGCGAATCGGAGGTGCCGCTGTACCGCGCCGAGGACCAGACCGCCGGCGCCGGCGCCGTGGGACCCGCGGTGCTCGAAGAGGCGTTCTTCACGTGCCGCGTCGAAACAGGCTGGCAATTCGAGATCAACGATGCCGGCGATATCCGTTTGTCGAAGTCATCTGCCACGAGCAACTGAGGACCGACCATGAAAGTGCTCATCACGGAGTATTTGCGCATCGACCTGGATCGCGAGGTCTGGGAGTGCCGCCGCTGCGGCAAGGCGCTGTTCGATGCCCGCGACAATTACAAGCGCGGTCTGCTGGTCTATGACCGGGATCCGCGCGAGATTCACAAACCCCTGCTCGATCCGGCGCTGTATCAGCGCACCTATTCTCCGGATCCGGCTTGGTGCCGCATCCTGGAGTACTACTGTCCCCAGTGCGGCACCATGGTCGAGGCGGAATATCTGCCGCCGGGGCACCCGCCGATTCACGACATCGAACTCGACATCGATGCGCTCAAGGAGCAGTGGAAGGACCGCGTCGAGGTGACCGAACCGCCTGTCGGACCGGATCTTGCTCTCGAAAAAGCACGCAATCAACGGGCTTTGCATGCGGACCATCAACATGGCGGTGCGCGCAAGGGTTCCCCGTCATGAAGCGCGTGTCGGTGGACATCGGCGGAACGTTCACGGACTGTTTCGTCGTTTGGAACGAGCACTACGTGGAAGGCAAGGCCCTGACGACCCACCACAATCTGGCGCTCGGGTTCAATGAGTCCCTGGCGGACGCCTGCAAGCAGCTCGAAGTCGACGCCTCGCACATGCTGTCGGAAGTCGATTCGGTGCGCTATGCCACGACGCTCGGCACGAATGCACTGATCGAGCGCAAGGGACCCCGCGTCGGTCTGCTCGTGACCGCCGGATTCAAGCACACGATCCCGCTATCGCGTGCGCGCGGCTATGGGGAAGGGCTGCCCGAAAGCGAGCAAATGGACATTCCCAACGCGCGGCGGCCCACGCCGATCGTGCCGATCCCGATGATCCGCGAGGTGCGCGAGCGAGTCGACTACCTCGGGCAGGTGTTCTGGGAGCTCGACGAGGATGACGTCAGGGCCAGGATAGGCGAACTGGTCGACCAGGGTGCCGAGGCGCTCGTCGTGATGTTCGTCAACAGCGTCGTCAATCCGGCGCACGAGCTGCGCGTCCGGGAGATCTTCCTCGATGACTATCCGGCGCATCTGCTCGGTGCCATTCCGATGCTGCTCTCGCACCAGGTGGCGGGCCGCAAGGGCGAATACGCCCGCGGCACGTCGACCATCATGGACGCCTTCCTGCACCAGACGATGTATCACGGCCTCGGCACGCTCGAGCTGAATCTGCGCGCGCAGGGCTACGACAAACCGATGCTCGTGAATCACAACTCCGGCGGCATGGCGCAGCTGAACTCGACCGACGCCCTGCAGACCGTGCACTCCGGCCCGGTCTCCGGCATCGCCGCCAGCGAACACCTCTCGGCGCAGGCGGAGCTCGGCAATGTCGTGGCGACCGACATGGGCGGAACCAGTTTCGACATCGGTATCGTCGTGCAGGGCGGCCTCAAGTACTATGACTTCAACCCGGTCATCGACCGGTGGCTCGTCAGCGTTCCGATGATGCATCTGGTCACCCTCGGAGCCGGCGGCGGCTCGATTGCGCGCTTCGAGCGCATGTACAAGACGCTCGAGATCGGCCCGAAGTCGGCGGGTTCGGATCCGGGGCCGGCCTGCTACGACCGCGGCGGCCTCGAGCCGACCGTCACCGACGCCGATCTCCTGCTCGGCTATCTCGATCCGAAGAACTACGCGAATGGCCGGATTCCATTGAACCCCAAGCGCTCGCGCCAGGCCGTGGAGGACAAGCTCGCCGACGACCTCGACATGGAAGTGATCGACATCTGCAAGTTGATCAAGCGCACCGTCGACACCAACATGGCGAACGGCATCGCGGTCGAACTGCGCACCCGTGGCTACGATCCCAAGCAGTTCACGATTCTGGCGTACGGCGGCAACGGTCCCCTCCATGCCTGCGGGATCGCCAATGCGCTCGGGATCAACCGGATTCTCGCACCGCCGTTCGCTTCGACGTTCTCGGCGTGCGGCGCCGGCAACGTCAATCAGATGCACATCCATGAGATGTCCACCTGGACGACGCTGTTCGATCCGAACCGGCGCAGCTTTTTCACCGATTTCGAGCTGTTCAATCGCAACGTCGAGGAACTCGAGCGCCGCGGCCGGGAGGATCTGCTCCGCCAGGGAATGACGGCGGGCGAGATCCGCTATCGCCTCGAGATCGACATGCGTTACGGCAATCAGCGCGTGCAGACGGCGGTCGTCACGGGTCTGTCACGGCTGAAGAGCCAGCGCGACGTGCTGCTGTTGATGGATCAATTCTATGAGCGCTACGGGGAGCGCTTCGGCGAAGGCAGCCAGTCGCCGGAGGCCGGTGTACGCATCAATACGCTGCGCGTCTGCTCCTTTGTCGAGCAACCGACGGTGCAGTTCGCCAATCTGCAGTTGAACGGACATTCGATCCCGCCTCCGGCGCCGACCGGGAAACGCGATTGCCACTTCGTCGGCCACAGAGGGCCGATCACGACGTCCGTGTATGGCGAGGCGGCGCGCCGGGAGGGGACCTCCATCGACGGGCCGGCGATCGTCACGACGCGGGCCACGACCTACCTGGTCGAGCCCGATTGGACTTTCCGAGCCGCGGCGCAAGGTGCCGTGTGGTTCGTCCGACAATGATCCAGGAGACACGCATGAACGATATATCCACGACCGAAGACGCGGCGCTGCGCGATAAATTCCTGGCCGACAACACCCTGTTCCTCGGTCCGGACCCCGAGATCATGCGCAATCACAGCATCTCCGCGCGTTCGGCGATCGAAGATGCGGCGATCAAGAGAGGGCTGGATCCGCACGACGTGCATCATGGGCGCGGCCTGATCAACGCGGCGCTCTCCGAGGCCTTCACCATGGTCAACCAGATGGGTGCGGCGCCCGGCGCGAAATGGGGCGACCTGGTGACGGGGATCTACACGGCCCAGGGCGATCTCGCGATGATCGCGCCGCACGGCATCATTGCGTTTGCGGCCTGCTGCTTCTACCCGATCCGGTTCATCATCAAGAACTGGGTCGACGACGGCACGGTCGGGGTCGCGGACGGCGACGGCTTCATCCACAACGACGCGCGCTATGGCGGCATTCACAATACCGACCAGTCGATGATGATGCCGCTCTTTTACAAGGGAACGCTGGTCTGTTGGTTGTCCTCCACGATCCACGAAGGGGAGAACGGTTCCTGCGAGCCCGGCGGACTGCCGGCCTCCGCGGAGAGCAAATACGACGAAGGCATCAAGATGTCGCCCTTCAAGATCGTCGAGAAGTTCCAGCTCAAGCGCGACCTCGTGACCTTCCTGCAGAATTCCGTGCGGGACCCGAAGCTGCAACTCGAGGACATGAAAGTGAAGCTGCATGCCGTGATCCGGCTGCGCGAACGAATCATCGCGGTGCTCGATCAGTTTGGAATCGATCTGCTCGTCGGCACCTTGCGCCAGCATCTGGAGGATGTCGAAGCGGAAATGAAGCGGCGCATCCGGGAACTCCCGGACGGCACGACGCGCGTGACGCAGTTCATGGATTCGAGCCTGCGCGAGAATGTGATGCAGAAGCTGTGCCTCGCGATCACGGTCAAGGGCGAGCGGATGACGCTGGATTTCCGCGGCAGCGCGCCGCAGTTCTTGAACCGTTCGGTCAATACCAACATCGGCTCGTTCAAGGCGGCGCTCTGCACGGGTTTGCTGCAGAACATCTGGCCGGATTTGCCGCACACGATGGCCGTGCTCTCGCCGATCGACATCGTCACCGACCGCAATTCGATCATCGATGCAGAAGGCGAGATGCCGCAGGCGATGAGCCTCATGCCGCTGTTCAAGGCCTGCGTGGTGTGGACCATCCCCATGAACAAGTTCAACTACAGCCTGCCGCACCGCTACTCGGCCGTCATCGCCTCCCAATACGACCAGGCCGCCACCTTCATCTACGGCGGACTCACGCAGCACGGTGACGTGACCGGCAACTTCTGCGGGGACATCAACGGCAACGGCCAGGGCGCGCGCAGCAATGCCGACGGCGAGCATTCGATTTCGCCGGTGTTCGGCTTCATGTGCGACAGCGGCGAACAGGAGATCAACGAGGAGGACACACCGATCATCCGCCTCGGGGCCCAGCGTCTTGCCAAGGACCGGATCGGGTGGGGCAAGTACCGGGCCGGCATGGGCTACGAACAGATTGCCACCGCCCGGGGATCCGGAATGTGGGGTTTCATGACGGGCTGCGAGGGGTCGAAATTCCCGTCCGCACAAGGACTGTTCGGCGGGTATTCCTGCCCGTCCTATCAGCTGATGAAGATCAAGGGCATCAACATCTTCGAAGTGCTGAAGAACGATCCCAAGGCGGTCGAGGAATTCGACATCACGCGGCTCATGAACGAGCGCCCGATCCCGGGCGGCAAGTACACCAGCAACGACATGGGCATGACCTTCGAAGTCTGTGCCGAGGGCGAGATCTACATGATTTGTCAGGGCTCCGGCGGCGGCTACGGCGACGTGCTCGAACGCGATCCGGCCCTGGTCATGAAGGACCTCGCCGAGGAACTGATGTCGCACGAGAATGCGCGCGACATCTACCAGGTCGTCTACGACGAGCGCTCCTTGACCGTCGATGTCGAGGCGACGCGGCGGCAGCGCGAGGAGTATCGTGCGGCGCGAATACGCCGCGGCAGGCCGTTCGACGAGTTCTGCCGGGAGTGGGTGAGTCCCGAGCCGCCGGCCGACGTGCCGTATCTCGGCTGCTGGGACGACCGCACGAAGATCTATGCAACGAGCGCCGGCCGGCGTGTCCTCATGGACGCGGACAAGCTCCAGGGCGTCTTCATGTTGAACCCGAAGGACGTCCGCATCGCCGAGCTCGAGGCGCAAGTGGCGCAGCTACAAAGGGCTTCCTGAGATGGGCGCCGGCATCGATTACGGCAGGGTCTTTCGGCTCGACGGGAAGGCCGTCCTGGTCACGGGGGCCGCGCGTGGTATCGGCGCTGAGGTGGCGCGCGCCTGTGCAGAGGTCGGCGCCAAGGTCTTGCTGACCGATGTGCTCGAACCGGCCGGCCGCGCCGTCGCGGCCGAGATCACCGCCGCCGGAGGCATTGCGGCTTTCGAGCGGCTCGATGTCACCCATGAGGCCGACTGGCAGCGGGTTGCCGAGGCGACCGTGTCCCGTTGGGGGCGCTTCGACGTGCTCGTGAACAATGCGGGCGTCGAAACCGCGGCGCTCATCGCCGAGTGTTCGGTCGAAGATTTTCGTCAGGTGCAGGACACCAATCTGACGGGCAGCTTTCTCGGTCTCCGGCAGGCCATTCGCACCATGTCGCCCGGCGGCGCCGCGGGCCATGGCGGTTCGATCGTGAATCTCGCCTCGATCGCTGCGCTGATCGGAACCGCCGCGCACGCCGCCTACCATACCTCGAAAGGCGGTGTGCGCTCGCTCTCCACGGCAGCTGCGGTCGAATGCGCGCAATTGGGTCTCGGCATTCGCGTCAATTCGATCTATCCCGGCATCGTCGGGACCGACATGGGCCGTGGGTTCATCGCGGATTACGCGAGGCTCGGCCTGGCGCCCAGCGAGGCCGCCGCCGAAGCCGCGATCAAGGCAGGCCACTTGCTCGGCTTCGGCCGGCCGGAGGACGTTGCCTGTGCGGTGCTGTTCCTGGCGTCCGACGCGGCCCGTTGGTGCACGGGGACGGAACTCGTGCTCGACGGTGGATACACCGCGGTCTGACCGAGCGCCCATGCCGTCCTTCATCCAACACATCGGGTCCACGCAACGTCCGTTGCTGTGGCTGGACGACGCGCAGTACTGCGCCGCCTTGCTGGCGGGCGGCCACGCGCCCTGGCTGGATGCCACCGCGTTCGTCGCCTGGCGGCGCAAGTCACACAGTCTGTTGAAGGCGGACGTCGTCACGCTGCCGGTCGCGCCGGTCTGCGCGGCCTGGTTGGACGGGGAGCCGTCCTTGCGCGCCGCCATGGCTGGCCGCAGCCGCGTGAACTTTCCGCTGAAGACCCTGCTCGCGAGCGCTCCGTTACGCCAGCACCTGGCCGCACTGCTCAGCGGTCTGCGCAGCAGCTTTCCGGCACTTCCCCTGGCGCTCGTCTGTCCGTCGCCGCGTGCCTGGGTCGCCACGGCGTATCAGTGGGCCTTTGGTCTCGGCGGCCCGGTCGAGGTGGGGGAGGACGAGGTCGATGCGGCGACCGTCTGCTGCGCGGACTTTTTGCGCGAATTCGCGGCGCTCGGCATCGACAACCTGCTGCTGGAAGAGTCTTTGCACCATGAGCCGCAAGATGCGGGCGAGCTCGAGTGGTATCGTGCGGTGTTCAACGTCGCGGGCCATTATCGCTGGGACATGGGTTTGCTGCTGCCCGGTGCGCGCTTCACGGGAGATCTCGGCACGGCGGCCGCGCGGACCGATACGCCCGGCATTGCCTTCGTGTTCGCCCCGGGGCCCGTTGCGGCGCCGTGCGTCGGTCGGATCCTTGACGCCGATTTCTGGCACGGTGCTGCACCCGAATCGCTCCCGGAGGCGCCTTTTCATTTCGCGCAAATTCCACTCGGCGTGCCGCCCGAACTCGTGCTCGATCGCCTGGCGCTATGGAGAGCGGCATGAACCGGCCGATGCTCCCCACGCTGCGGCACTTATTTGCGTACTCGGCGACGCTCGAACGTCCGGAGATCATCGGCCCGGTTCCCGAGGGCATTCTCGCGAATTTCTATGTCACCGGCGGAATCGTGGAAGGGCCGCGGCTCAACGGCAAGCTGTTGCCGGTGGGCGGCGATTGGTTGACGCTGCGCCCCGACGGGGTTGCCGAGATCGACGTCCGCATCACCATGAAAATGCTCGACGACGCGCTGATTTTCGTGCGTTACCGCGGGACCGCCGACTTGGGCAGCGACGGTTATCAACGCTTCCTGCGCGGCGATCTGCCGCCGACGCTCGCCCTGCGCACGGTACCGGAGTTTCGCGTCGCGGCGCCGCAGTATCAATGGCTGCACCGGATCCTGTGCATCAGCACGGGCGAGGTGGACTTTGCACGCTCCAGCGTGCGCTATGACGTGTTCGAGGTCGGCTGACCATGGTGGAGGAGGGGGACCTTTTGTGGACGCCGCGCCCGGACTTCGCCGCCGGCTCGAACGTGGTGCGGTTTCAGCGCTGGCTGCTCGAGCAGCGCGGGGTCGCAACCGCCGACTATGCCGCCTTGTGGCGCTGGTCCGTCGATGAGCCGGCAGCGTTTTGGTCGGCGATCTGGGATTTTTTCGAGATTCGCCACGACGGCACCTACTTCCGGTCGATGAGTTCGCAAGACATGCTCGGCGTACGCTGGTTCGAAGGCGCTCGGGTGAATTATGCCGAGCATCTGCTGCGCCATGAGACCAAGGCGGCGCCGGACACCGTGGTGTTCCATCATCTCGCGGAGAACCGTCCGCTCGTCACCCTGTCCTGGCAGGCGCTAGGCGCTGAGGTCAGGATCCTCGCCACGCAGCTGCGTGCGATGGGCGTGCAGCCGGGTGACCGCGTCGTCTCCTACCTGCCGAACATCGCCGAGACCGCGATTGCCATGATGGCGACGGTCGCGATCGGCGCCGTCTGGTCGTCCGCCGCCATCGAGTTCGGCGTGCGCACGGTCGTGGAGCGCTTCGCGCAAATAGCGCCGAAGGTCATTTTCGTCGCCGACGGCTACCGCTTCGCCGGGAAGTCCTTCAATCGCGCTGCTGAAGTGCGCCAGATCATTGCGGCGCTCCCGTCGCTCCGGGCGGTGATCTTCATTCCCTACCTCGATCCGCTTCATGTGGCCCCCGAGGGCGGGACCGTCCTGACCTGGAGCCAGGTCATGGCGCATCCGAGCGTCGCGCCCGAAGCATTTCGGTTCGAGCGAGTCGCGCACGATCATCCGGTCTGGATCGTTTTCTCGTCGGGCACCACCGGTCTGCCCAAGCCGATCGTGCATGCGCACGTCGGGGTGCTCCTCGAACATCTGAAGGTCATGCACTTTCACATCAACCTGACCGAGCAATCGGTGATGTTCTTCTACAGCACCACGGGCTGGATGATGTGGAACATTCTCCTCGCGGCCTTGCTCGCCGGATCGGCGGTCGTGCTCTATGACGGCAGCCCGGTGTATCCGGGTCCCGACTTGCTGTGGAAGCTGGCGGCGACCACGGGGACCACGAGCTTCGGTGCGAGTCCCACCTTCGTGCAGATCATGGCGAAGGCGGGGCTGCGCCCCGGCGAGTCTTTCGACCTCTCGCGCCTCGAATCCATCATCGTGAGCGGCGCGCCGAGCTCACCGGAGACCTTCGAATGGTTCTACCGTTGCGTCAAGGAGGATTTATGGGTGACCTCGCAGTCCGGAGGCACCGAAATCTGCAGCGGTTTCGTGGGTGCCGTGCCCACGCTGCCGGTGTACGCCGGCGAGATCCAGGCGCGCATGCTCGGTATGGACGTCCACGTCTGGAACGAGGCCGGCACCGAAGTCATCGACGAGGTCGGCGAACTCGTCGTGACCCGTCCATTTCCATCCATGCCCATCCGCTTCTGGAACGACACCGACGGGCGCCGCTATCACGAGTCCTACTTCGAGCACTTCCCCGGCGTCTGGCGCCATGGCGATTTCATCAAGCTCAATCGCCGCGGCGGCTGCTTTATCTATGGGCGCTCCGATTCGACCTTGAATCGCCACGGAGTGCGGATCGGATCGGCGGAGATCTATCGCGCCGTCGAGCGCATTCCCGAGGTCGCCGACAGCCTCGTCGTCTGCTGCGAACTCCCGCGGGCGCGGTTCTTCATGCCCTTGTTCTTGCGGATGAAGGAACCGCATCAGCTCGACGATGCGATGCGCCAGCGCATCGCCTCTTTGCTGCGCGAGGACTGCAGCCCGCGGCACGTACCGGACCGCATGTATGCCGTCGAGGCCATTCCCTACACCTTGACCGGCAAGAAGATGGAGCTTCCGGTCAGAAAAATTCTGATGGGTTGGCCGGCCGAGAAAGCCGCGAGCCGGGATGCGATGCTGGACCCGGCGGCATTGGAATTCTTCATCCGCTTCGCGCAGGAATCGATCGACTATGAGTGGCGGTCGCCGTCGACCGCGGAACTGGATTCACAGAAGGAGGCAAAAAAATGAGTACGACGGCGTCCAATCGGCGCATTTTGTTCGCGCGCTGGCCCAGCGGTTTTCCGGTACCGGACGATTTCAAGACGGTCGTCGAGGCGCAGCCGGAGCCTGGCGCCGGTCAGGTGCTCTTGAAGACGCTCTATTTGTCGCTCGATCCGTACATGCGCGGACGCATGATCGATGCCCCGTCCTACGTGCCGCCCATGGCGCTCGGCGAGACGATGTGCGGTCAGGTGGTCGCGAAGGTGGTCGAATCGAACCACGCGGATTTCGCGCCGGGCGACCTCGCGCTTGCGAATACCGGCTGGCAGGAATACGCCGTAGCGCTTCCGAGCGAACTGACCAAGCTCGACCCCGGGATGCCGCAGCCCTCCTATGCACTGGGGGTATTCGGCATGCCCGGGTTTACCGCATACTCGGCGCTGCTCGACATCGGCAAACCTCAGGTCGGCGAAACCGTCGTCGTGACGGCCGCGACCGGCGCCGTGGGTTCGGTCGCCGGTCAGATCGCCAAGCTCAAGGGCTGCCGTGCCGTGGGCATCGCCGGAGGTCCGGAGAAGTGTCGCTATGCGGTCGACACCCTGGGCTATGATGCCTGCGTCGATCACCAGGATCCCAATTTTCCGGCGCTGCTCGGCGCGGCGTGTGCGAAGGGCATCGACGTCTACTTCGAAAGCGTCGCCGGCGCCGTGCTGGAGGCGGCGCTGCCGCTGCTGAATTTGCACGCGCGCGTGCCGCTGATCGGCTTTTCCGCGTACTACAACCTCACGAGCCTGCCGGCGGGCGTGAACCAAGTACCGGCCCTGCTGCGGCAGATCCTGGTCAACCGCATCACGCTGACGGGCTTCATCTTTCTCGATCGCCTCGCGAGCCGCCAGGCCGAATTCCTCGGAGACATGATCCCGTGGGTGAGCGCCGGCAAGGTCAAGTACCGCGAAGATGTCCTCGCCGGTTTGGAACGCGCACCACAGGGCCTGATCGGGATGTTGCGCGGGGACAATTTCGGCAAGCTCATCGTGAAAGTCGCCGATGGATAGCATCAACCGCTATGTCGGCAAGGTCGCCTGGGTCAGCGGCGGTGCAGCCGGTATCGGGGAAGCCTGCTGCGCGCGCCTCGCCCGTGAGGGTGCCCGGGTTGTCATCGCAGACGTGGACCTCGCGTCGGCGAGCGCGGCGGTCGGCCGCCTGACCGCGGCCGGCGCGGAGGCGATTGCGCTTCGCTGCGACGTCGCGGACCCGCAGGCGGTCGAGGCATCGATTGCAGCGACCGTGGCGACCTTCGGGCGTCTCGACCTCGCGGTGAACAATGCCGGCATTGCGGGCGCATTGACCGACATCGTGCACTACCCGCTCGAGACGTGGAACCGGGTCATTGCCATCAACTTGAACGGTGTCTATCACGGCTTGCGGGTGCAGATTCCCGCCATGATCAAACTGGGCGGCGGCGCCATCGTCAATATGGCCTCCTTGCTCGGCACCGTCGGCTTTCCGGGCGTGTCGGCCTATGCGGCCGCCAAGCATGCGGTGGTGGGGATGACCAAGACCGCCGCGCTCGAGTTCGGGGCGGCGAACGTGCGCATCAACGCCGTGTGCCCCAGCTTCATCAAGACCGCGCTGACTCTGGGGCCGATACCCGATGGTCCGGCCTGGGCCGACCTTGCCTCCAAACACGCCGTCAATCGCTGCGCCGAACCCGAGGACGTTGCGGCAATGGTCGCATTTCTGGGTTCCGACGATGCGCACTATCTGACCGGAGCGGTGTATCTCGTCGACGGCGGATATACGGCCGCATGAGCGGCGTCAAGGTCGTCTATATTTCGGGCGGCACGAGCGGCATCAACCTCGGAGTTGCGCTAGGCTTTGCAGCCGCCGGTGCCCGGGTACTCGTGTTCGGACGCAGCGCCGAGAAAGCCGCCGCCGCGGCGCAGGGGATCGAGCGGGAAACGGGGCAGACCGCCATGTCGGGGTCTGCGGATGTACGCGACCCGGGCGCGGTTGCTGCCTTGTTCGATGTCGCCAAAGGGCAAATCGGGGCGCCCGATGTCGTGATTGCGGGCGCGGCCGGCAACTTCATGGCGTCAGCCGTCAAGCTCTCGCCCAAGGGCTTCAAGGCGGTCGTCGACATCGATCTGCTCGGGACCTACAACGTATTTCGAGCCGCATTCGACGTGCTCAACAAGCCGGGCGCCTCGCTGATCGCGATCACCGCACCCCAGGCCGTGCGCCCGATGCCCCAGCAAGTCCACGTCTGTGCCGCCAAGGCCGGCGTCAACATGGTCGTCAAAGTGCTCGCGATGGAGTGGGGTGCGGCCGGGGTGCGCGTGAATGCGATCTGTCCTGGTCCGATTGGCGGGACGGAGGGCGTCGAGCGCATGGCGCCCACGGCGGCCGACAAGGCGTACTGGCTGCAACGTACGGCACTGCGCCGCTTCGGCTCGCCGGCCGATATTGCCCGCGCTGCTCTGTTCTTGAGTTCCGCGGACGCCGCGTTTATCACCGGCGCAATCCTGGATTGCGACGGCGGTATGAGTCTCGGCGATTCTGCCGGCGATTTTCTGGAAAATTCCTGAGCATGGAGCGGCGCTGATATGGAGCAAGCGTTCATCGTGGAGGCGTTTCGTACGGCCGGCGGCCGGCGCGGCGGCAAGCTCGCGCACTGGCATCCCGCCGATTTGGCGGCAGAGATCTTGAATGCACTAGTCGGCAGAACCGGCGTCGATCCCCACGCGATCGAGGACGTGATCTTCGGCTGCGTCAGTCAAGTCGGCGAACAGAGCTGGCACATCGCGCGCAATGCCGTACTCGCATCCGCGCTTCCCGACAGCGTGCCGGCCGTCACGATCGACCGGCAATGCGGGTCCTCGCAGCAAGCCCTGCACTTCGCGGCACAGGCTGTCGCATCGGGCACGCAGGATCTGGTGATCGCGGGCGGCGTCGAGAGCATGACCCGAGTTCCAATCGGATCTCCGACGATGCTCGCTTTGAAAGCGAATCTCGGCGGTCCTTGGAGCGAGCGTATCTTGCGCCGCTATGGGGTCGCCGAGTTCAGCCAATTCACCGGTGCACAGCGGATGGCCGACAAGTACGGCTTGCGCAGGGTGGAACTCGATGAGTTCGCGGTCGAGAGCCATCTTCGCGCCGCCGCAGCCACGCGATCCGGCGCGTTCGAACGGGAGATCGTTCCGATCGCGCTCGACGCGGGACACCATCGGACCGACGAAGGCATCCGCTCCGATGCGAGTCTGGAATCCATCGGGGCGGTCAAGCTGCTGAAGGAGGGTGGAACGCTCACCGCCGCCAACGCGAGCCAGATTTGCGACGGGGCCTCCGGGGTGCTCGTCGCCAACGAACGGGCACTGAAGACACACGGTCTGACTCCCTTGGCGCGCATCCACCAGATGGCGGTGACCGCCGGCGATCCCGTCTTGATGCTGGAAGAACCGATTCCGGCGACCCGCAAAGCGCTCGATCGCTGTGGGATGTCCCTCGACGACATCGATCTGTTCGAGGTCAACGAAGCCTTTGCCTCCGTGCCGCTTGCCTGGCTCAAGAGCTTGCATGCGGATCCGGCAAAGCTCAACGTCAATGGCGGAGCCATTGCCCTCGGTCACCCCCTCGGGGCGTCGGGGATGAAACTCATGGCAACCCTCATTCATGCGCTGCGAGCTCGGGGGCTGCGGTATGGCCTGCAGACGATGTGCGAGGGCGGGGGGATGGCGAACGCCACCATCGTAGAAGCGTTGTAGAATTAGACGCTAGAATTAGAAGCCTTGTAGAATCCCGCCATCCGTGACCGACCGCACCCGGGTTGTGCTCTCTAGTGCGCGCGCTCGTATTTGAGCTCGCCCGCATCGATCGCCAAGGCGAGGCGATTCTGCTCGGGAGGCAGGGGGCAGGTCGCAAAGTTCGTGAATGCGCAGGGCGGATTGAAGGCCTCGTTGAAGTCGACCTCGATGTGATCCTCCCGGGGCAATCCGATATACATGAAGCGGCCGGCGCCATAGGTTTGCACCCCGCTCGTCGCATCCGAAAACATCACGAACAACTGCGGATCTCCGGGCGCTTCCAGAATCGCGTCCAGGCGCCACGAATGCCCGTCGCGCTCGAATACGATGGCGCCGGGTGACGTCATCTCCTCGGTCATACCCAGAATATTGACGATCGGGATGCGGCGCTCAGGCACATAGGGCTCGAAGCGCGCCTGGATGTGCCAGTCGGCGCGATATGGGAAATACTGCAGTCCCTTGAAGTGCAATCGGTTCGGGTTGACGCTATCGCGCACGCGGATTCCCAGATGGCCGGCCCGTTCGATCACCATGAAATGGAGTGAACCTGCGATGAGCTCGGTCGGTTTCTCGTCGGCGTCGGATACCAGGTCGACGGTCGTGATCGGTTTGCCGAGGTAGGTCATCGCCGTCGTCGCGTGCGCGACATATCGAACGCGGCCAGCCGTCAAAACGAACTCACCGGTGTCGGCCGGCAGCGCGGCATCATCGACCGAAAAAGCTTGGGTAGCAGCACGGCCAAAGCTGTTCACGCCGTCCTTGAGCCAGTAGAGCGCGATGGGCGTCAACCAGCCGGTTTCGCTGGTCAGCGACGCGAGTCGCTTGGCGCGCCAGTCGGCGATCCGGGCGTGGTCGTCCTGCAGATTATCGGCCGCGGGGATGGGCATGGACACCGCCACCGTCAGCGCCGCGATCGCTGCTGCCGTGCCCAGCGGTCGAATGAGAGGCTTGAAACGCATCCGATGATTGTACCGATTGCTGCGACAATCATAAACTCCGATAGTCTGCGGACTCGTTGCCGAGATCTTTGAGGAATCGCTCCATTTCCAATTTGCGCTGTCCCACCATTGCGCGGCCCGCCGGCGATACCACCCGCGAGGGTACCTGGCGCAAATTGTCCTGCAACATTTTGACGGCCTTGGGACCGTCGGGGTCGCCGCCATTCGGGTCCACCAGCGCGATGATTCGCGCCACGCCAATCGCCCCCAGCCAATCGAGCGCGTCGGCATCGTGCAGATACACTGCCTCCGGAGCGATCGGATCACGGTAGTACATATGAGTTCGAATCGCCGCGCGCACGGCATCCAATTTCTGCATCGGAAACCCGGTACCCTGGAGAAGTTCTTCGACCGTATCGGCGCCGACGTCCGAATGGTCCGGAGGCTCATCCCCTCCCCAAGGCGGAAACGCCGCAAGGTCGTGCAGGTACGACGCCGCATACAGCACATCGTCATCGAGTGCCACGTGGTCGGACGCGGCCAATCGGCGCGCCAGCGCGTAATCGCGCTCCGAGTGAGAGTAACCCCAGGCGGGATTCTTGAAGTGTTCCCTGGCCAATTGGCGCACCGTCGCTCGCCAGTCCGCCGTCGGCGGGTCCGCGGCGGCGGTCGCGGTGGGGACGCCGGCCAAGGCGGCGGAGGCGGCGGAGGCGGCGGAGGCGGCGGAGGCGGCGCCGATACCGGGTGTCACGGCAAGGCAGCAGCCCAACAACAGGTTCATCCAATTCCCTTCACGCATCATGGTCCTCGATGGTCCGTCTCGTTGTATTGTCGGTCGCCGACCCCCGGTCGGCCACGCTGGAACGCGATTCAGGCGGCGTCCGGCGCAGGGATGGTAACGCCGAGAGGCCGTCGGCGCACGAATGCATGACGCTCCGCATACGTCGCCGATTTTCCGGGGTATGCCTCGATGCGCATCAACTGATTGTATTTCTCGACTCACTCGCCACGGCACGGCGCGCCCGTCTTGAGGCGTCCGGTGTCGAGCGCCACGGTGAGATCGGCGATGAAGGGGTCCACGGTCTCGCCGCTTCGATGAGATACCGTCGCACCCCAGTCGGCGTAGAGGGCCGCCCTCTGTTGCGCACCGATGGCGCGACCCTCGGTGAATCGCGCGACACGCTCGCTCAAGCCGCAGGCTGCAGTAGTGCCGAAATATCCTGAATGGTGAATGTGTTGTGCGGTGTGGTCGTTTGTGCAACGACCTTGTGGTTGACGAGTTCTTCGTAGACCTGAGATTGGTTCACCTGATTGACGATGGACGCGCTTTGCAACTTGTCGTTGGCGTAGGCGAAAGAAGTCGTGGTGGATGTGCTGTCATCGATGCGGTACAGGTCGTAGTTGCCGCTTGACGTATCGAGGATCTCGCCGTCGCGGGATTGCTCGTAGCTGGCGACCAAGGTCGCGGTTTGCGTTTGCGCGACGGAAAGTCCGCTGCTCTTGTTGACACCGCTGATTGTTGTCTGTTGTGATGCTCGATAGTTGATTTTGCCGGCCTCGGTGGTCGGCTGAGTCGCCGAGCCATTATCGGACGCGCCGCTCATGCTGGCGTGAAAATCGGCCAGCCCCGATAACACCGATACGTCCTTGGTGTTCAGGCCCGAGGGGTTGGGCCCCTTCGCAGGCTTTGAGTCGGAGGCCGGATAGGACGAATTGAGTTCTGAGAATGCGGCGTCGAGTTGTCCCAACAAAGTCGCACCACCCTTCGCGCGCTGGTTGGCTGCGTCGAACTGATCGAGGTAGCCCAGCAAGGCGGTCTGCTGCTGGGCTTTGGATCCCCACAGAGCCGGGGTCGATAAATCGACGCTGACCGACACAGCGCCGGCCGCGCCTTGCATGGCGAGGGTTCGGCCACCTGCGTCGGCGTGAAAGTTGAGAGACTGCAGACTGGTCGATTGGGGATCGGTCACCTTCAAATCCACGCTCGACAGCACCGACGGGTCGAAGTTGACCAGCCCGGATACATCAACCTGTGGCGGGACGCTGGTGATGCCTTGCAGTGCCGCCGCAAATCCCGCGGACAATTTTGCAATGGCCGCTCGTTCGGCGGCGCTCAACTTGCCCGACGTCCGCACATTGATACTGAGGCTGTCCCCAACGCCGGAGTCGCCGCCGAAAGCAATGGAAATGCCGACCTCTTTTCCCGAGGCCGTGTGAATGGTCAGGGCGGCATTGTTTGGAACGGTTTGAGCGTCGTTCAACGCGGCAGCATTGGCCGTCGCGTCGATTGGCCCGTTGGGGTCGATATTCTGAGACGCTACCACTGACTGCTGAAAATCGCCCTGCGTGGTCGTAAATTGGGTCAACACGGCTGCGCCGAGTCCGCCCACGACATAGGATGAATCGGTCGATTTTAGCTGAGCCATCACCTTGCTGATGGTATCCGTCGGCGGCGTTGCCCATGCCAGAGTTATCGGATCAACCGGCACCGGCTTTGCGTAGGTGCTATCCGGTGTCATGGGGTTGCCGACCGTTACCGTCATTGCGGGTACCGGGGGGGACGACGCAGCGGCCGCAGAGGTAAGCGCAATACTGGTCAGATCGAGTGTCGATGCGCTATTGGCAGCAATCGCGGGCGCGAGCGCATAGGCACCGAAGGCGTCAGCCGCGCCAATTCCAGACACAGCCATGCGTACACGCCAAGTGACAGGTGAATTCCGTTCCTCGTTGTCGGCACCTGCGGCCGAAACTGAAAGCCGGCGGAGCGAATGAGGCTCGAGCCGCCTCGCCGGGCATCGAGCGTCATGCCGTCGCGGAGATGGTTGCGCCGACGGTTGACTGATCCGCGGTAGAGGAACCGGTTGAATCGTGAGTCTGGTACTCGTCGAGCGATGGGATCCGAAACGACGGTTGAGTGGCCGACGTAGTGTCCCATGCGCTCATCGAGAGGATTCCGCCGGTTGCGTGCGGTGTAACGCTCGCGGCTCCGGTGATTGACGAATACTTCTCCACTTCCTGCAAGACCTCAGTATCGATAGCGACCGCTTTGGTTTCGTGAAGGAAGTCTTCGTCCGCGATCACTCCTTTGAAGGGGTCCGCAAAGTCGGACGGCGTGGTACTGCTCGAGCGGGCGGCAACCATGTTTGCCCCGGCTAGGGGATCGCAGGCACCCGTCGTCGGGTTGAACTGCGCCTCGAAAGTCTTAGGCGCGCCAGGCTCGGTGGGTTGGCGTACCGACGACTTGAGGATCTATCTGCGACAGTGGCCAGTTGACATTTGGGAGCAGACAGATGGAAGACATCCGGCAGAATGAATGTCCCGTGACACCGACAGTGAAATCGGACGTGGCGACGTTCGTGGAGAACACGAAAAGGGCGACCCAGACGAATTCTCTTGATATCACCTCAGACGAAGATCTGGCGATCGGGATCATGAACCTGATAAGCATTGAAGAACATCTTTTTTTCACTGCCAATAAGACGGGCAAGTCCCATTACTACGATCTGCTACGCGAAGTGAGGGAAATGCGCAAGGAACTCCTCAAGCAGATTGTCGTGGCCTTTGAAGGTGAAGTGTGGTGCATCAGCAAGCATCTGCTGGCATCATCGATGCGACTGATGGAAGTTGGCACCAAGCAATTGACCATCAACGGCCTGGCCTCGGCCCAGCCCTATTTCGACAAATCGTACCGGGCATTCCGGATGTTCTGGGAGATTGTCCTTCGGCAGCCGGGGCGACCAGGCGAAGCGCCGACCGCTGCACTCCCCGTGAAAAAGCGGGTCGTCATCTTCTATGAACCCACCTGCCCCCACTGCAAGGACCTGGAGAAATTCCTTGCCGGCAACCATCTGGATGAGGCTTTCAATGTGGTAAGAAAGGATGTGACATCCGATCCCGCCAGCCGAGCCGAAATGGAAGCGGTGCACCGGACCTGCCTGAAGGGCGCCGGAGAACTCTCGGTGCCAGTGGTGACCCAGGACGGGAAGTGTGCGATGGGCGAGGAGGAGGCCATCCGCTTATTCAAGAGTCTCATGTGGGATAGCGTCAAAGAACTGAAGCAATCGCTGGGGCCCCTGCTGAAACAGGCCGGCGTGCCGGCGCATGTCCAAAGCCACGCGGAGCGCTATGACGACGCCGTGGATGCGGCGATGAACTGCTGCAAAGAGTAGCCGCCCCGCGGCTAGCACGTCCGCCTTATGGCGCAGTTGCAGCACGGTCGTGAGTCGCTCACTTGCACGGGGAGGATTTGCACGGGCCCGGATTCAGCAGGAGCAAGGGGAAATCGGTGCCGAAGGGGATACGCGTAGGGTCCGCGACCGCAGGCAGCGCGCCGGTCGCCGGCTGGACCCTTGCGCATCATGATGCTGGTAACGCTGCCCGGTTGGACTATCGGCGCGGGTGACCGACTGACTCTCCCAATGGATCAGATCGCGACTGATGGCGTAGTCCTTATAGCGTGTCGTCGGTGAGAATCCGCCCGATGTCTTATCCAGGGTAAACGCGAAGAGATCAGCCTGAGCCTCTCTTGCCCAGTACACGCCAGACTGCCATGGAGCGACCCGCGCCGTCGTGCCGATACCAAAGGCGGCCAGAATTTCCACACGCGTATAGCGAGCGTGAATTCCCAAAGGTATCTCTGGGTGGGTTGTGATGGGTACCGCTACGTGCTTGATGCGCTCGGCGAGCAAACCTAATAGTTCGTGAAGCTCGTGCCGTACCTGAGGGTGTCGCGCCAGCAACGAAGCGCCGTCTGCCAGCGACGTCTCTGCGCTCACCGCCGAATCCACCACGGAGCCGACCAGCATCCGTAACACCCGGCGTTGTCGCATCGTCAAGGTCTCAATTTTCAAGGGTCCCTCGTGCGCAAGGAAATTCCGGTAACTATCGATTCGCGCGCTGTCGTCGACGTGTAAAAGTCGTCCACAAGCTCGCCGCAAGAGTCGCTCCTGGGGTCCGGGAGGCTGAACCGTCAAACCCGCCTCTTGACACAGATCGGACCAGCTCATGTTGTTGGCGTAGATCTCCTCGAGTGCCAGACCGGTCTCGGTGAGATACGCCGTCAGCGGAACACTCTGCGCGCCCGACGCCAAATTGCGTAATGCGTCCACTCTCTCCGGCCGGCGGGAAGGCACGGCATGGCGGACGTTATCGAGGATGATCTCGCTCGCGACGCGATCCAACTCCATATGGCAACCCGCAGGCAGAAAGGGAAAACCGGTCGCGATTTGTTCCTCCAGCTCTCGCCGCGTACCGCCGAGAAGTGCCAACAGCCGACGGTCGAATCGAAATTCCTTGCGATGATGACCGACGAAATCGAGTACGGTGCAGAAAGTCTTTCCCGTGCTGCGCCGCAATCCTCGGCCCAACTGTTGTAGAAACAGCGTCGCGCTGTCCGTGGGTCGCAGCATAAGGAGAGTGTCTACAGCCGGTACGTCAATACCCTCGTTGAACAGATCCACCGAGAAGATGATGTTGATGCGGCGGGCTGCCAGATCTACAAGTGCCTGCCGCCGTTCGATCTCCGGCGTGTCGGACCAGATGGCAGCGGCGGCGACTCCCGTCGCGTTGAATATGCGCGCCATGAATCGGGCATGCTCGACGCTCACGCAGAAACCGAGCGCGCGCATATGACCGATGTCATCCACATGCTCCACGAGTTGCTTGAGTGCGAGCTTCGCTACCGCGTCGTTGGCGGTGAGAAGATTGGTAAGCCCCAAAACATCGTATTCGCGGCCACGCCGCCAAGGAAGATTGCGCAGATCGAGTCCGTCGTGAATCCCGTAATAAGCGAAGGCAACCAGCCGCTGCTGATCGATGGCGTCCCAGAGCCGTAGCTCGGCCGCAATTCGACCATCGAACCAATTCAGGATGTCCAGACCGTCGCTGCGTTCTGGCGTTGCCGTGAGTCCCAGCAGTTCGACCGGTTGGATATGATCAAGCAGCGCCCGATAAGACTGCGCAGCGGCGTGGTGGAATTCGTCGATAACGACTACGTCGAAGTGGCCCGAATCCATATGTGCCAAGCCGGCAACATTCAGACTTTGAATCGAGGCGAACACATGGTCAAACACCGCCGGCCGGTGACCACCCACCCACAATTCGCCGAACGTGGGGTCGCGCAGCGCTTGGCGAAACGTCGCAAGAGTTTGCGTCAGAATCTCCTCGCGGTGCGCAACGAAAAGAAGCCGCGCTCGTGGCAGCGATTCGCGCAACCCTAGGTAGTCGATCGCAGCCATGACCGTTTTGCCGGTTCCCGTGGCAGAGACCAACAGGTTTCGATGGTGGCCCTGAATTCGGGCGAGGGCGATTTCCTCCAGCAGCCGTTCCTGGAAGGGCTCAGGCCGCAGATCTGTGGGGCTTAGGACGATGGTTGGACCACCGCCTCGTTCCGCCGACATCCGGGCAAGGAACTCGGCGCGTTCATAGGCTTCAAAATCAGGATTGTGCCAATAGCTCTCGAATACCGCGGCAACCTTGGCAATAACGTCGGGGTTGCGCGCGCCGGACATGCGCACGTTCCACTCCAGACCGCTGATTTGCGCGGAATGCGTCAAATTGGAGGAACCGATGTAGGCGGTCGAAAACCCGGACTTGCGATGAAAAAGCCACGCCTTCGCATGCAGCCGAGTGCTCGACGTATCGTAAGACACTCGGATCTCAGCGCCCAAGTCACCCAATGCATCCAGGGCTCGGCCCTCGGTGGAACCTGTGTAGGTCGTAGTCAGGATACGAAGCTTGTGTCCATCACTTCGATGCCGCCGGAGCGCTTCGAGCAGTGGGGCAATGCCGCTGTAGCGGATGAACGCGATCACCACGTCAATGGCGTCAGCCGATCGGATTTCCGTCAGGATTTGAGTGCCCACCCGCGGCTCACCAGGTGCGTTCGTGAGCAGTGTCGTATCCAACAGCGGGATCATCGGCGCGACGATGTCGTCCGGGCGTCCGTCTGGCAGCCGACCGACTACACTCTCGAGCACATCGCCGGCAGCGACCGGACGTTCCGCACCTAAGTCGGCTGCTGCCGGCATCTCGCGAAGGAGATCGATGAGCCGACGGGCAAGATCGAGTCCGACGTTCGTTCGTTCACCTTCTCCAATGTTGTTGACCACACGCTCGATCAGTCGGGACAGATGCAGCGCGATGCGATCGGCAGCCTCCGGCGCCCGCAGTGCTGTGCGAATTGGTTCGAGCGTAGTGGTGAGATTGCGGAGTCGCTCATCTAAAGCCTCGGTGACGAGGACTTCATAGAGACCGCGCTCTAGACTCGGCACACAATCCCTATGGAACTGGGATTGGCGCCAGCGAATCCAATTTCGCGGCGACTCTTTGGCAGGCAGCAATCAAGTCGGCGACAAGGCGGGCGTCGATATTGAGGTCCCCTTCATATTCGCCGAGATTGCGGACGGAATGACATTTGTCGAGCACTCGCCAGACCTCCGGACCCAAACCGAGTGTGTGTGGCAACACTTGAAATACGATGTAACGATTAGCAGGCCGAAAACCGTGCCAGCGCAAGGCGGCCAAGCAAAGCGCATGGGCGGCGTTGTACGCAAGGTCGAATCGGCTTTCCAAGGAGTTCGAGATTTTGGCTGAATCGGTCAGCCGTGCCAATGCAGATCGCTTCAGACCGGAAAACTCCTTGGCATCGGGTGGCTCCTTGTGGATCGGCTTGCCGGGGCCCGTCAGGTTTTCAAGCGGCGAGGCCATCAACCTCTCCAATAACCCACAACTTGGGTTGTGCGAGTACGCGCTTGATGAACGGATTGCCTTTGCTCAGTCGGCTGTCGAGTTCACTTCGCGAATACAGCGTCGGATTGACGGGTCGTTGCAAGCGATTCGTGGCTGGCTCGAGGGCCGCAAAGAGTTCGCCGTAGGCGAGCGTGTCACTGACGACCAAGAGATCGATATCGCTGGTCACGGTGTCTTTGGCCTTCGCGACCGAGCCAAAGACGAACGCGAGGTGGATCTGCCCAAACAGTGGCGCGAGGGCCGATCGCAGTACGTCCACGAGACCGGAAGTCTTCAGAACCAAACCCCGCAGTTCCTCAAAGACCGGTGCCGATGGGTTGGCCTGGTAATGCTTTTGATTGCCGATTCGCGTGACGGTCACTAACCCGGCTGCCGAAAGCTGCGTGAGTTCACGCTGAACTGCGCCCGATCCCGAGCCGGCCAGAGCGATCAACTCGTTGGCATAGAAACTTCGGGAATGATTGCCAAACAACACAGCCAAAACCCGCTGCTGCACTTTCGAGAACAGTGCGTCGGCGATCCCGGACACCGCTGCTGGAGGGATATTGGATTTGCTTCTCTTAGAACCCATTTTGGGTATGATAATACCCGAATTGGGTATTCACAACGGGCTGTATCGGCTCGCTAAAGATTGGTCGGCCAGGAGCCTACCTGTTTAAAGCGGGTAGCACGAAGTTGCCTCCAAACTTATCCCCAAATCGCGCGGGATTGCCGGCTGCAGCTTTCACGAAATCAGGGGCTTAGCCGCACGATCGATTTCGAATATCCCTGTTCGGTTCCCCCTTGAAACCCATCATTCTCGATAAAATCAATAAGTTGCAGGACTGGTGGCCAGGGAGACTCCCAGATTCCTCGACTAGCGTATTGATTTGATTCTGATTTTCCAGTTTCGGGCACTTGAGTTGCCCCAAAATGTCACCGGTAAAACACTTGAGAAAAAATCGGCGAACTCCGCCTCACCATGACCGACTACGCTCAAGCGCTCGGCCCCAAAAATAATAGCGCGAATCTGAATCGGCGACGCCGTTTCCGAGGTCGCGTTCCGAACGGCGGCGCACGGCTCTCGATCGGCAGCGCGAGAATATGCCGGCTTCAGATCAGGGCGACGACGTCTTCGGTATTCAACCAGAGGGATGTTTGCACCAGTCCACTCTTTTGAAGCCGTTGAATCAATTCGTTGGGCGCCCACGGAGGATTCTGCTTTCGGGCGCGAAGTTCGCGGAATGCAGAGACCGCGCGCTTTTCATCGAGGTCGACGAGATCCATGACAAAATCATCGGGGTGGATTACCTCGATCTGCAGGTGCTCCTTCAGATGGGCTGCGGCAAAGTCCGCGATGTTGAAGGTGACAATCGCGTCCGCCTGCACCGCCATCGCGGCAGCGACCACGTGCCGATCCTTGACATCCACAGGTTCCAGAATCGACGCTTCGGCGAATTCGAATTCGCTTGCCGCATCCGGGAACGCGGCGTCCATCGCAGCCGCAATCCGCTACACGCGCTCAACTGTATTGCCGTTGAATAATCGCTCGCCGAGTCGTTCGGACAGATTGCGCATCCATTCTGCCCGAATGCGGGCCGACCATTTGGGATTGAAGAATTCGTGACCGGCCAGTGTCAGGAGAACATCTCGAACGAGCATCGGAAACAGCGTGCACGCATCCAAAACGACCGTGAATCGATCGAGCGGGATCATCAAAGATCGTAACCGCCCATTTCCTCACTGGTTCTCACGAGTTCATCCAATGCGGCGCGACGTTTAACCTGATTGGATTGCTTGTGAAGGAGTACGTCCTTCATCAGCACACGCCGATGACGACCGACTTTGCGGTAGGGAATCTCCCCCGCTTCAAGCACACGGATCAGAAACGGACGCGAGACACCGAGCACTTCCGCCGCTTGCTTCGTCGTGAGCTCCGACGATTCGGGATAGAGAACGAATGTTTGTTGTCGCGCCATCAGCGCGAGGATTTGCGAAAGCAACCGCAACGTCGCCGGCGGGACCTCGAGCCGGGCGCTGTCGCTGCCGTCGGCTTGCTGCTCAACGAGCGAGATACGGTGGGCCTGGGGACGATCCAGAGCCTCACTCATGATGCGGCTCGCCTGCGCCAGCAATTCGACGTCGGTGTCACTCAAATCAATACGGTCGGCACTAATGCTCATAGTCCACTCCTTTGAATGAATTATATGCATTAAACGCATTATTCGCAATTAACGCATTTGGAGCTCGAAAATGCGATGTCCACGGCAGGATCCAGCGCATTGCTCCTGATGCAGTGACCTATGACTGTTTATTATTACAGTATTCAACATAATGTTGTCGAATGCGTATCGGCTAACGTCGCGGTGACCAATTCGTTTTCGACGTCACGAGCGGCAGATCGCGCCGTGGCGACGGCCTGAGGTCATTCCCCGACCACCCGAAGAAAATGTTTTCCTTTCATCTGCTCGAGCCACCGCAAAGCCGCCTTGCCGCGACCGATGGTCTCGAGCCTTACCGTCCCATTGGTTCGAACGGCGACACGGGTCTTGATTCGCCGGCCACGAATGTAATCCGCATCGAAATGCAACTCGCCTCGCAGGAATTGCAAACCTTTAACGAAATCTGCGAGCCCGAAATTATCCTTTTCGCTATAGTCAGCAACTGATAGGTTCCGCGGTTTCGCATCGACAAATGAAAGTACTCCGAGGACAAACAGGAATCCGAGAGAGCCCCATTCGGCGGTTTCCTCCGCCACGTCAGCCTCATCTTGCTCGTCGTCGTCGTCCTCCGCGACAAACTTGAGCTCGAGCCGCATGCCGAATTCCGCCTCGTCCGGCGCAGTCAACACCTCTTCGCTGACGATGCGGAAGCCGACGGCCAGCCCCGTTTTGAACAACTCATGTTCGGTCGATTGCGCTTCGCTTGCCATTGGGATTCCTTGTAAGTTGGCGCCACGCCGTTGGCTATCTTGACGTCAACCGCAGGAGAAATCGAGCAGGCCGGATCACCGCTGTTCGAAATCAGGCGCCAACTTGCCCGAATTGTTGGATCAGGGAAATTTGCCACACGCCGGACCGTGGCCGCCAACGATCTTGACCTGGAGGTTCGGGGCGTCGGCCGGATCCGATTTCCGATCACTCCGGGCACTGCGCGCAAGCTTTGCGCCGTTGCCCGACCAGCCCGTCACGGGTTCAAGGACGAGACGCGCTTGGACAAATGTGTGCGCGACACCTGGGAGATCGCCAAGAGCAGGATCTCGATCGATCAACCCCGGTGGCTAAAAACCATGGCTCCGCAACTTAAGCGGATCAGCAGGGACCTCGGGCTACCCACCGGATCGCGACTCAAAGCAGAACTCCATAATTTGCTGGTTTACGCGCCCGGCCAATTCTTCGCACCGCATCAGGACAGCGAAAAAGCGGACAACATGATCGGCACGCTGACCGTGAGCCTACCCTCGCGCTTTACCGGCGGCATCATGTCGATCGAGCACCACGGTGCCAAGCTGCGCGTGGGCGGCTCCGACAGTCGGCTGACGTTTGCAGCCTTTTACGCCGATTGTCATCATGAGGTGCTGCCGGTCAAAGAGGGATATCGGGTCGTTCTTACTTACAACTTGACGGTCGAAGGGAACGCAACCGTGGGGGTCGCAGGGTCGGCGGACATCAAGACTTTGGTTCGGAGCATCCGGGAATTCTTCACAAATCCGGTCAAGGCTCGCTGGAAGGGATATTCCCGCGGGGAACATCCACCTGACCGCCTGGTTTATTTGCTCGACCACGAGTACACCCAACGCAGTCTGCACTGGAATCGGCTGAAAGGCGTGGATGCGGAACGGGCAGTGGTATTGCGGGCAGTCGCCGCGGAACTTGACTGTGAAATTTTTCTCGCCCTTGCGGATGTCCACGAAACGTGGGCATGCGAGGAAGAAGACTCCGGCTATTCGCATTACGCCGCAAAAGGTTTTGGGGACTACGACGATGACGATGAGGATGAGGTTGACGAGGAGGGCGGTGACGGAGCCCTCAATCAATCGCCGGACTTCAATCTTACGGAATTCATCGAACGCGATGTCGAACTCCGGCACTGGGTTGGCTTGACCGGGCGTGGGGAAGCGGTTTCGGCACGCGTTGATGATGCAGAGCTCTGTTTCACGAAGCCGTCGGAAGATCTCGAACCGTTTGAGTCGGAGCACGAAGGCTACATGGGCAACTATGGAAACACCGTGGAACATTGGTACCACCGTGCAGCCGTGGTCCTCTGGCCGCGTGAACGAACCTTCGTCATCCGCGCCAAGGCATCGCCCCAACGGGGCATTGCCGAGATCGCCAAGGCGCTTAGAGCTCGGAATTCCGCAGCCGCCATGGGCATGGCCCAGCGTCTCGCTCCATTCTGGTCGCATGTCGCCGTTCGGACTGAAAAGCCGGCCTTGTTCGCCGCCACTCTTAACGTGGCCGCAAAACTCAAAGACGCAACGATCGCCGCCACATTGCTGCAGCCTTTTGGGCTTAAGGCTCTGGCAGGGAAGGCCGCGTTGCGGCTTGCCGACCTACTCTCTGCTTATGGCATCGACTGGTGCCGCGCCCTTTTTCAGGACTGGGAATCGCAGGAAAAGAACGAGCAGCCGAAAGGACGGCTCACGTGGATGGAATCGACGTTGGCGATTCTGTGCCGGGCGTTGTGTGAGACGCCTGTTGGACGGGAACTTGCCGGATGGATTCTCACCAAGCAATGGGAATTCATACTCGACCGGTCACGACAGATCTCGAAGCACGCGTCTGCAAAGGACATCACGAGAGAGATGGTCAGTCTCTGCAAGCCGATTCTATGTGTCATTGAAAGCAGCCGGGCCACGCGGCAACCCGACTTGTCAGTCCGGTTAGTGGCATTTCTCACAAGCGACACCTCAGATCTCCCGCTGGAGGTGCCGATGGGTGTCCTGCGCCGGGCAAAGCAGGATCACGCCCGTACGACGCGTAAGACTTGGGATTTTCGCTCTGTGCACGCGCATTGCTTGCGGGTGATCAATGCTCGAGTGAATCTACCGACGCGCGCGAACAACGACTGGTCGATTCAGACGGCGATTCGCTGCTCGTGTCACCTGTGCGCAACGTTGACACAATACCTGCACGCACCGGACAAGGTGCGCTTGGAATGGCCATTGGCCAAGGATCAGCGCGCTCATATTCACCGCGCCATCGACGGCCATGATTTGCCCGTGACTCACGTCACTCGGCGTACCGGGCGACCGTTCACTCTTGTATTGGAAAAGACTGCCATCCTATTCAAGCGTGATGCCGCCGAGCGTCAACGTTTGCACGAAGATCTGTCGTGGCTGGAGAAAACAGCGGCGGAATTCTGAGAAAAATCCGACGTTGATGGAGATATCCCCGCCACAAACACGCTCCATTGCGAAATCCAGCGAATACCGGTCTACTTCGCGGAAATTGGTACGCCTGACGTCGATTTGATTCCCCCAAGCTAGCTAAATAATCTTTATATATCAACAATTTGAATGACTGGTGGCCAGGCCCCCGGGGGTGCAGGGAGGCTCTCGAATAGTCCGACCAAGGCATTGTTTCGATTGGGTTTTCATTCGCGTGGCGATTCGAGTTGCCCCCAACGTGTCACCGGTAAAAATGCTTGAGAATCGATCTTCGGCGCGGTGAAAACTTACCCGCATGTTAACCCATCGTACCTAATGGCTGTTGGCGAACCTCCATGTACATGGGAGCGCCGTCCGCCCTAATCCAAGTACTCGCTGATACAATCTGGACGTGAATATGAAACTCGCTTCCACCAACCGCTATTTGCGCGATCCCGAGGTGCGGGAAAGGACGGTGGCCCGATCGGTCGCTACATCGTCAGCGATCGAGGGAATTCGGACTGCTTTTGGGCATCGTCCGCGCGAGGCGAAGGGGCGCAAGCACTGCTCTACGCGGAAGCAGCCTTAGAGACCGAGCGCAGAGTTCGTCTAATGACTGCATGGAACACAGCGGTCATCGGGGCGTAGTCCCGGGCCAGGGCCGCGTGAACGGCCGCAATGTAATCTCGTTTTTTGGCCCCACGAACGCCGCCGAAATCCAGCGCGGGCAATCCGGCCTGCAGTCCCATCAGTGTTGCGAGTAATCGGGCGCAGCGTCCATTGCCGTCCCGAAATGGGTGGATCAAGATGAGCTCCGCATGCACAATCGCCAATGCCGATGCTTGAGTCTCAAGAGTCGCGAACCCACACGGAGTGTAGTCTCGTAGAGGTCCCCGCTCAAAATCCTGCATAAGTCGCGGGACTCGACTGGCGGCCGCAAACATGAAGCCAGTCTTCGTAATATTGACTTGTCGGTATTCGCCCGCCCACTCGTACACTTCCCCGAGCCAGCGCAGGTGCATCGAACGAATGTCGCCGGCCCTGAATCGCTGATTCGCTTCGGTCTCGTCAATTGTCTGCTGGGTTGCGGCCAACAACGTTTCCGATTCCGCGTGCTGGAGGAGTCGTACGGATGTGATGCCGAGCCGATTGCGCGGTACGCGACCTCGCGACCCAGGTTGAGATTCAGCCTCCGGTCCAGAAGCGTTGTAGCGCCCAGCCATTGGGTGTCTATCGCGTCATCGAACGAGATCACGCCGCGCGGCAGCGCGTTTGTAAACCTCGCGCGTCACTTCCGTTTCTTTCGCACCAGTGCCAGCGCATCTTCGCGAATCTCCGCAAAGTCTTTGCGCGCGAGATTGCCCTCTTCCCCGTCTAGACCTTCGAGAAGCAGCTCTTCGAGCCGTTCCTTGGCCTTGCGTTTCTCGTCTTCGCGAATGAGTTCGCGCAGGTATTCACTCTCGCTGCTGTATCGGCCCGATGCAATTTGCCCGTCGACAAACTCTTTGAGCGGCTCGGGCAGCAAGATGTTCATACTCTGCATGGGAAACCTCCTGGTCTGATCATGGCGCTATGGCATAAAAAGTCAACAAATGCCATAAAATGGCGGGAACGCGGAGGCTTTCATAACTGCCCACCGCTGCAAATTGGTTGCGGCCTTCAGAGCGCGGCATTCAATTCTCGTTCGCCGAGTCATCGATCAGATGCTCGTACTGCATGCACAGGTAATGCGACCGCAGCAGTGCGGTTGCTGCATCGCCGTCCGATGCGCTGCCGAATGCGAAAAATCCCGCAGCGACGAGGCGTTTGAGGCGCGCTTGCAGCTGACCGAGCGCCGCGGTTGCCAGATCTCCGGCAAGGCCACGCTCGGCCTGCATCGCGAGCCAGCGTTTCGCGTCGGTCAGCAGTTTCGGCATCGGGTTGATCCGGGCTGACACCGGTTCGGCCGCATCCCCCCGGCCACGCAATTTCGCGAGAAGCTTGCCTGCCATGCCGGTTTTCGGTGCCGCGTCGAAATACAGCGAGTCGACCGCCGCAGCGCTGCCGCGCGCAGCGAGATCCACTACGCTCAACGGCTCGGCAATCAAATGACTGGAACCGCCGCGCAGCCGCGCCACAATCATTACGTCACCCGTGGGCTTGAACAGCTCGAGTCGTTCGATGACCGGAGCGGTGTAGGCGTCGTAGGGCACTTCGGCGTTGAGTACGTTCCCCTGGTCATCGAGCAACGCCCACCGCAGCGTCTGGCGCGCGGCATCGAACTCGGGCCGCCGCATGCTCTTCGGCTTGAGCACCACCCAGTCTCTCAAGGGTTGCGGTTCGGCGAGCAGGCTGCGGCGCCGCGCGGCGCGTTCGTGGGTGAGCTCGGTCCAGCGCGAGCAGAACTTGAGCGCGGCGATGAAGGACGCCGCATCGGCCGGCATGAGGGTCGCGTGCGCCTTGTCGCTCGCCGAAATGCGCCCGCCCGCGCTCTGCATGGCTCCTGTGAGCATGATCTTCCGCCCGGTTGCCACGGCGGGCGCGCCGAGGCCGGACCAGGGACCCGCGGCCTTGTAGCGCGCCACGGGATCGAAGCGCTGCATTTCGGGTCTCGCATCCGTGCAGGAAAGGAATGCTTGCTGCGCCGGTGACCACAAAAGCATGGTCAGTCCCTGGTAGCCTGAGGCGGAACGCCAGGCACTCGCGCCAAGGCCCAAGAGCTCGAGCGGCCCCACCTCTTCGTACTCGGTGCGGGCGCGTCCAACGAGTGCTGTGGGTGATTTTCCGTCTGCGGCGGCCGCCTGCAAGGCGCTCGCGAGCGCATAGACGATGGTGAGCTCGTCGAAGAGTCGCTGTTCGTCGGCACCGCCTGCGCGTTCCAGCAGCATGTCGATGTGGTCGGCGATACGCCGCAACAAAAGCGCCAGCCGATAGTACTGAGCGCCCTGCGCCCAGACCGCGAGCGTTGCAAAGCGCTCGTGGATGCCGCTCGAGGAATGTGCTAAGCCCAACATCACGCATTCGCGCGCAAGCTGGCACACCGATGCGAGAAGTCGCGCGCGCTGTTCTGACAGCGCGCCGGACCCGCTCTCGTCGGGTGCGTGGTCTTTGCCGAGATCAAGGGACGCAATGCCGGCCGCAGTCTCCTCCAGCGGCTCGAGCCCGTGCCCCGACGCACGCTGGAACGCCAGCACGGCAGCGACCTGATACTTTGCGATCTGTTTGATGTCCGTGTCGCACAGGATGGCATCGACGGACCCTCCCATGTACCGCAACGACACGGGCGGATGACGGAAGGTGATGACGATGTTGCGTTCACCCGTGAGCGTAAGGTCGTTTTCGATGTCGAGATCCTGCGCGAACTGCCAGGCCCAGCGGTATCCAGCCTTGCCGGAGTGCTTGCGCAGGGCCTGCGGAGTGAGGTCAAGCAGCGCCTGAATGAGAGGTTGACGCAGGTCTTGATCAGCGACTGTGGTCGCAACTTGGGGCGCAGTGCCGGACGCTGCTGGCGCCGGTGATCCCAGAGCGATGGCGGCGGCGAGGATATGCTGGCATCCGGCGCGGGCCGCACAGGTGCAGCGCGCCTCGGCAGGCCCACGCGCATCGAACTCGATCCGCCGCCCCCCGAACTGCATGACAATCCGGGTCGAACTCTCCTCGAGGATTTCCGGCGTTTCCTTTTCGAGGTCCTTGCGTGCGCGGCGCAACAGCCCGCGAGTGGCGAGTGCTGCGAAGGCGTCTTCGTCGAAGCGGGCTAGCTGCAGATGCAATGTTTCGCGCAGGCTATTCATGAAATGGCCTTCACCAGCCAGTGCGCGAGGCGCTGTGGCGTCAACGCCGCGATCTCCATGCCGCAGGCGGCGAGCCGCTCGGCCATTTGCCGGTCGTAGACTGGATGTGACTGACCATCGAGCGAGGCAAGGCCCAAGAGCTTGACGCGCGCTTCGGCAAGTTCGCTGACCGCCCTCACCAGCTCACCCGGCGGCGCACCCTCGCAGAAATCCGACACCAGCACGAACACCGTACGCTGCGGATTTTCCATGATCTGCGCGCAGTAGCGCACCGCCTGTGCAATGTGCGTCCCGCCGCCCAACTGCACCTTCATCAGGATTTCCACCGGGTCATCGGCATGCTCGGAAAGATCGACCACCTGGGTATCGAACACGACGATTTTCACGAGGAAGGCGGGCAGGCCGGCGAGGATCCCTGCCATCACTGCACTGTGAATCACCGAGTCGGCCATGCTGCCGCTCTGATCGATGCACAGCACGATGTGCCACGGCAGGCGCCGTGAATTGCGTTCGAAGAAGCGCAGCTCCTCGACGATGAGTTGGGCGCGCTCGACGTTGTAGTGCTTGAGGTTGCGACGTATGGTGCCAGCCGCGTCGAAATTCTTGGCGACGGCCAACGGCGAGTGCCGGAAGCGGTTCAGCCGCCCGGCGAGCGTCTGACGGACCTCCGGTTCGAGCTTGCGCCGGATCTCCTCGATTACCTGCCGGATGATGCGGCGGGCCACCTCGAGCACCTGACCCTTGAGATGACCGCGCAGCATCAGCAGAGTCCGCAACAGCTGCTGGTTCGGCTCGAGCCGCTCGAGCGTCTTCGGGTCGGTGACCAATTCGGTCAGACCGTACCGCTCGAGAGCATGTTTCTCGATGATCTCGACGGTGTCCTGCGGGAAGAGTTCGCGTACCTCGGAGAGCCAGTTGATCAGCGTCACCTGGGAGGGATCGAGGGAACCGGTACTGCCCTTCCGCACGCCGCGGCCATCGTATTCGCGCCCGTAGAGATACTCCAACACCTGATCGCGGCGGCTGTCCATCCCCCGCAGGCTGCCGGGCAGACGCGCGTCGGCATACTTGCCAAGCACCAGGCGCCAGCGGGAGAGCACGCTCACGCTGCGCTCCAGCCGCCGAGGCCGTCGGCTTGCAGCACGGCGAGCAAAGTCTGGGAGAGAGCCAGGTTCGCTTTCAGCTGCGCCTCGCCGGCATCGTAGTTCACGAGATTGCCGAGGTGTGCGGCTCCGTGCAGCGAGGCTACGGCTTCGGCGACGCGGTCCGTCTCGCGCGGGGTCAGGTCGGCGAAAGCCATGCGCAGCTCCGGCAGCACGTCGATGAAGGTCGCCTCATCCCAGCCCGAGAGCATGGCGTCAAGTGCCTGCAGCAGTTCGGTTTGCTGCCAGGCAGCTTCGCGCGCGGCGCGCAACAGTCCGCGCAGGAAGGCTACGGCGCGCGGCGGCTCACTCGCGCCGGTGAACTGACCGGTGAGGAAGATCGCGAGCTGCGCGGCGCTGACACGTCCCGCCGAGTACAGCAATCCCACGCTGGCGCCGCGAACGGCGGGCGCATCGCACTGTGCCGCGAGCCGCTCGACCAAAGCCCAATAGAGTTCGGCATCGAGGCCGGAACCGGCAGCGCTGCCGAGCAGCTCGCGCAGCCGGATCAGTGCCTCCATGATGCGCCGCTCGGCGTCGCCTTCGCGGCCGGCGTCTAATCCTGAGCCGAGGTAGACGGCACGCTCATACGTCGCGCGCAGCACGTCTGGCAGGTCGGCAATGTCCCGAGCCTCCAGTGGCTCGCGCGATTCCCACAGCAGCCCGATACTGCCAGCAGCGTGCGCGACGGAATCGAACTCCGCATCGGCCGCGATTGCTTGCCGCAAAGCGCCGAGTACCCGCGGCAGGTGATCGTGCAGGCCGAGCGTGCAACCCTGTGCGAGGAATGCGACGGCGGCGCGGGCATTGTGTGCGTCCGCACCCCTCGCCAGCTTATCCAGACTCGCCCGGAAACGGTCCGCCACGGCGAGCGGCACGGTGACGCCGTACAGCGACGCTTCCACCAGCGATGCCTCGGCGGCGGCGGAGAAGCAGTAGTCCCAGTGTTCCTGCAGCCGGTTGAGGCCGGTGCCTTGCACGAAGTCAGGACCCGCGGTGCGCGTCGCGAAGGCAACGCCCAGGTAGCCGAGCCCGTGCAGCAACCGACTGGTCAGCCGGTGTTCGGGACGCCGGTAGATATCGAGCTGCACCCGCCGTGGACTGGCATCGTCGATTTTCAGGCGCTGCCGACGGGCACGATACTCGAAGTCGCGAAGCAGCGGCGGCTTGGACGCGCCGGGTGGCACGCGTCCGGTCACGGCGCCCGTGAGGGTCGCGTGGAGCGCCGCGTAGATCACCGGACCTTCCGCGGCCACATCGCCCTGCACGAAGCAGCTGGTCACAGCGTCCACCACATCGTCGCGCGCTGGCGCGGGCCGTCGCCTTAGCTGCGCGAGGGTCAGCGATTGACGGTAGGCCGCCGCCAGCGCCGGCATTGGCAACGGCAGCTTGTGCTTCTCGCGCAGGGTCGCGGCGATATCGAACAGTGCATCGAGCGCCGCCGCCTGGCGCTCGCGCACCCCTTGAGTACCACGGATGCGTTCCAGCTTGAGCAGGCGTTCCCACAGGCGCTGATGCCAGGCGGGCGAGGTCATGCCCGAGGCGTAGCCGTTGAGACGATCGAGTCGGTCGAAGCTGTAGCGGATCAGTGCGGAGTGCTCTTCAACGAACGCATTGCGCGGCAGTTGCTGTCGTTCGCCCGCCCTGCGCACCTGCTCAGGCAGCACCACGGCGTGGAAGCCGCCGACCACGGCGAACACGGGGCCGGCGCCGACTGCACGCGCGGCAAGCGCCGCCCGTATGTGCGACGCCATCTCGGCTTCGCGCGCGAGCGTGCCGTCGCGGGTCAGTTGCGTCGCATCGTAATCCTGGCGCGCGAGCTGGCAATAGGCGGCGATGCGTGCGACGAACTCGGCCGATTCCAGCGCCGTTCCGGAACACTCGAACAAATGCTCCCAGAGCTCTTCATGGTCGCGGCAGCCGAGCTCAGCGCCGAGCAGCCGCAAGTGCGCACTGCGCTCCAAGTGGCGCTCGTTCAAGAGAGACATCGCTTCGGTGTCTTGTGGCGGCTCATCGAGTTGGCACTGCGCAGCGTAGTCCAGGTCGATGAATTGCGCAGGTATGGCGAGTTCAGCGGCAGCACGCAGCGCCACTAGTTCAGGCGAGTAGTCGCAGAACGGGTAATACGCGGCATGGCGCGGCGCGGGCGTGTCGCCCTCGGGCCGCCCGACCGCATAGGTATAGATGGCGAGCGGCATGCGTGCCGCGGCGTCCGTCAGCAGCGGGATCAGCGGACTGAAGGCGCGGGGCCCCTCGACGAGGATGGCGGATGGGCGGCGTTCGCGGATGAGCCGCAGCAACTGCAGCGCGCAGGCAGGGCTGTGGTGGCGTACGGGAAAGACCACCAGGTCCTCCGCGATCAGGCTTACGCCCAGCGCGCGCAGCACCGCGCTGTCCAGCCGCGGCGGCGCGTTCACCGGTTGAGCTCGCGCCGGGCCTCCCACATCTGCTTCCACGGCGCTTGACGCTGCGCGCGTGCCTTGACCACCACGTCGAAGTAGTGATTGAGTTTCTTGCCATCGTCCGCGTTGTCCTTGAGCACGGTGCCGATGAGTTGCCGCGCGATGTGGATGCCGCCGACCGTGCCGTCGCCCAGGTAGTGTGCGTCGAGGCAGGCCGCGAACCCCACCGATACCGCTTCGGCCGATGACATTACGGCGGTCGGCTTTTCCACCACCACGCCCTCGGCGGTGATGCCTGCGCGCAGATCGTTGAACGCGGTCACCAGCAGCTCGATCACGTCGGGCTCGAGCTCGACCTCGATCTGGGCCCGCCGCAGCAGACTGTCAGTCTGCTCGCGCACCAGCTGCATCTCCTGCTTGCGGTCGGCGATGGGCCGCACGGTCTCGAAGTTGAAGCGGCGCTTGAGGGCGCTCGACATCTCGTGCACGCCGCGATCGCGGATGTTGGCGGTCGCCAGGATATTGAATCCCGGTGCGGCAAACAATGTCGCAGCTTCGCCGTCGAGTTCCGGGATGTGCAACACCTTGTCCGACATGATGCTCACTAGGCAGTCCTGCACCTCAGGCTGCACGCGCGTGACTTCCTCGAAGCGGCACAGCCGGCCATGGCTCATGGCCGTGTGGATCGGGCCGCGAACCAGTGCACGGGGCGTCGGGCCTTCGGCGAGCAGGAGCGCATAGTTCCAGCCGTATTTGATCTGCTCCTCGGTCGTGCCCGAAGTGCCCTGAATGGCACATGTCGACTCGCCGCCGATGGCGGCCGCCAGCAGCTCGGACAGCATGGACTTGGCGGTGCCCGGCTCGCCCACAAGCATCAGTCCGCGATCACTCATGAGCGTCACGATGCAGCGGTCGATCAGCGCATCGTCGCCGTAGAACTTGCGTCGGATCGATATTTTCGCATCGCCTACGATGAAGCTGCGCACGGCCCGCGGCGACAGTTTCCAGCCCACCGGCTTGGGTTCCCGGTCTGCAGCGGCGAGGCGATCCAGTTCGGCGGCGTGGGTCAGCTCCGCCGGCGCACGCAGCATGTCAGTAGGCACTCTTCTTCTCCCAGTCCGGATCGAATCCCGTTCCCTCGCCGGCGATGATCCGGGCGTCGTGGTAGCACTCCGACAGCAGCACCTTCGGTACCTTGCCGAGCGGAATTTCGCTGCGCTCCCAGGAATTCTCGACGTTAGTCGGGCTGAACGTAAGCCGGATGAGTGCCACCGTTCGGTTCTCCTCGGGCAGCGAGTTTCCGGTGAATTCCAGGACCGCGGAGATGCCAAGCGTGGCAAAGCGCTTCTCGTAGACGTAGAACCACCCGCCATCCTCCGCCGACCCGCGCTGATAGCCGAGCTTGGTGGCGCGGCCACGCAGCGCGAAGGCCTCGAGCAGGTGACCCTTGAAGTCGTTGACCTCCTTGGCATTGACTTGGGTCGCAGGCAGTTCCCATGTGCCCTTGCCGATTTGCTGGAAGAGGGGTGTGACTTCGTAATCGATCAAATGCTGCTGCCAGCGCCGAATGGCCGCGGGGTCTAGCAGCATGTCGTGGGCAAGGCGGATGCGCGCATCGCCCGGTACCTCCACCGCGTCGTCTTCTTCATTGGTCAGTGAGCCGTCGGCGAGCGGCCGGAACGCCGAACGCGCGCCCGATGCAGGCTCCTGCAGCCAGACCAGCCGCTGGACCAGATGACGCACGATCGGATGACGGTTGAGAAACGCGTTCCAGTCCGCAAACGACCAGTCGCGCCCGGTGCAGAGCGCTTCGTATAGACGGTCGGTCTGCAGATCGACGATGCCCTTGATATCCTTCTTGGCGGCGCTCAGGGATTTCTTCGCTCCCTTGGCGAGTTCCACATCGTCATCCACTCGCGGTTCTGGAAGCGAGGCGATCTGCTTGCCGTCCGGATTGAACAGTTCGACCTTCAGTGTCGGAAGCAGCCGCGCCTGGAAACTGCGCGTGCCGTAAGGCAGGTCGAGCTCGCCGTTCTCATCGAATCCTGCGCTCGGAATGGTCCGGTCCGCAAGTTCCGCCAGCGTCCAGCCCTTGCGCTCGGCGAGTGCCTCGGCCTGGCGCGTCGCTTCCTCCTGGATGCTCTTGGTGCGAAAGCGGTTGCCGATCGCCAGCATCACCTGCGTGGCATTCGGATGGTCGATCCAGGCCAGCATCGCGATGAGCGCCTTGCCTTGGGCGGCACGCGTGCCGTACCACTCCTTGATGTATCGTGCCACGGGCGCCGCGGCCTGACCGCCCGCACAGGCAGCGGCAACAGCGAGAACGCCCTTGCTGGCGATCGCGGACCCCTTCGGCTGCCGCAGGTAACCCGGAAGGTGATAGGCCACCAGCTCCGCCAGGCTCTTGCCCAGCAGCGGATGGTTCTGATAGAACTTCGGATGCGACGCCATGCTCTGATGCAGGGCCTGGGCGATGGCCTGCGCGCGCTTCTGGGCGTCCTCCTGCGCGATCGGCGCGACGTCTTCGGCCAGCCACTGATCCAGTACCCACTGCCCAATACGCTCGCGTTCTTCCGGCTCGAACATCGCGCAGTACTTGCGCAGCACCGCATTGGGCTCGGGCGAGTTTGCGCGGCAGGCCTGTCCCAGCATCCACTGCAGCACCTCAGGCGCGACGCGCTCGCCGGTATCGCTCCACCTTACCGCCGGCAGCGCGTCCCACACCACCCAAGCCAAATCCTTGGGCATTCCCTTGCCCAGGGATTTGCGCGCCTCCGCGAGCAAGAGGTCACGCTTCAAATACTTATCGACGGGTTGGCCGAGTGCTTCCAGAGCATCGAGCAAGGCGCCCTTGGCGTTGTCGTGCTTCTCGATCGACAGGGCTCTTTCCAGCGCGGGAATCGCGGGGACGTGCTTCAGGCGGCCGAGCCATTGCGCGGCGATCGTGCGCACTTCCGACTTGCCGTCCGCCAGCGAGCTCACGATGCGGACTTCCTTGTCGGGCAGGGCAGCCAGCGCGTCCTGCGCATGCCGCCGTTCGCTGCGCCCTTGGCCGAGCGCGACGGCATACAGCGCGTTGATGATCCGCGGCGGCGGCGAGGGGAGGGTCGCGATCGCGTCGTACAGACGTAGACGTTCGAAGTAGTAGTCGGTTTTCTCGAGCCCGAGCAGCAGTCGCTCGATCGTCGGGACCTGTTGCGCCATGTAGGGCCAGACGTCCACTTGACGCCAGGTGCGCCCCAACGAATTGGGCCCGCTGCCGCAGAAATCGAAGAAGACCATGTCGGCCTGACGCCCGGCATCGCTGATCATCGTCGCAAGTTCCAGCAGGGTGGGCCGGCCGGTGGCTGCGTACAGGCGGTTGAAGCAGTCCCGTGCCACGTGACTCAGGCGATTCGGTCTGCCCGCTCTGTTGCCTTGATATAGATGACCCGCGTGGTGCAGCACTCTGAACAGGTCCGTGGGCTTGAGCGCGTCATTGCTCGCCAGGGCGCGCAGCTCCGGCTGCGCAACCCACGGCGCGGGCGTCGGACTCTCATCGCTCGGAGGCACCCCGGAAGCGATCAGGCGCTCCAGACCGGCGAGCCACTCCGAGTTGAGTTCCGCGGTCCGACGCAGCTGCCACTTGGGCGTGCCATGTTCTTTTCGCCACCGCTCATAGTGTTCGTGGGCTTTCTGGTTATCTTGGCGGATCAAAACGTTCATGTCCTGCCACAGCTTGCCCAGCAGGGGCGACACGCGAGCGTCGGGTTGCTCGTGCCAAGCGATCACGGGGACCGCGACCTCGTACTGCGCTTCGGGTGCCGTATCTGAGGCAGCACCGGCTTCCCATTCTGCAATCAATGCTTGTGCCGACGGCGCCTTGTCAGCCGCGGCGGTCGTGCGCGAGAACTCGACGAGTTCGGCTGCCTTCAAGCGCAGTCCGCGCTGATGCAGAAGCCGCTGCGCCTGCACCCGCTGCTCAGGCTTGCCGCCACTGGCCAGACGTTTCAGTTCGGCAACGATGGACGTGCCCGCCGATGCGACGAATGCGTCGGCCGCGATACGCACCTGCTTGGCCGAAGAGACTGCGAGTTCGGCGAGTTCCGGAGCAAGCCGGTCCCGAATCTCCGGGGTGACCCTCGTAAGCATCGCAAGTGAATGCAGACGCTGCGTCGCATTGCCGGCGAGAATGGCAGGGCGGATCGCTTCCATGTGCCGATCCATGGCCGCGGAGAAATCGGGGCAATAACTGACGGCGGCGAGGGTCAGGTTCGCACCGTAACCGGCATCCGCTGGCGTTGCGAACGCGCCCGACAGCAGTGCATGCGGCTCCATGCCCGCTGCGGCCAAGATTCTTTCCAAGGTGGCATACGCTATGCGCTGTGTGGTGCTGGGCGGCCAGGTATTGAACTTGGCGCCTGCACCGTACGCCAGTACGACTTCGGGCCAGTGCACATTGCCCGGAAACGGCATGTAGAAACGATTGCCCCGGTTGGCGGAGGCAAATCCTTCGAGCACCAGCGCCCAGCGCAGCAGTACCTCGCCCGGCACATCCGTGAGGCCGGCGTAGAACACCGGTTGCTCGGCTTTCTGCGCAGACCTATAGGATATCCAGGTCCGACCGGTGGGTGCAGGAGGCGGATGAACCCAATTCTCACCGACCCCTTGAAGCACGAATTCGACCGCCGAGTCCAGGTTGGAATCCGTGAGCGCCGTGCCGTCGATGAAATGTGCATCGGCGAGCATGGTTCGAAGTTCCTCGACCCAAGTCGGGGTGACTCCTTTGGGGAGGGGCACGGAGGAGCCGAACATCCCTTTCAGCCAATTGCGCATAAGGCCCTCATGGTCACCTAATTCACACCAGATTCCTACGGTCCAGTCGAGATCTCTCAGGAGTACCCGAATAGGGTATGCACAAGCGGCGCCATCGGCGCCATTAAGATTCCGTCGGTGGCCGCGTACCTGATCAGTGGCATGAAGTTGCCCCCACGCTTATCCCAAATCGCACGGGATTGCCGCCGACATTTTTCAAGAAATCAGCGGCTTAGCCGCGCGATTTAGCGCGAAAATCCTTGTTCGGTTCCCTGTGGGGACTTATTATTTTTAATATAATCAATAACTTGCGGGACTGGTGGCCAGGGAGGGAATTGAACCCCCGACACGCGGATTTTCAGTCCGCTGCTCTACCAACTGAGCTACCTGGCCTTTTGGAGGCGCATATTAAACAGGCGGTTGCATATATCGTCAATGAATAACCGGGAAATCAATACTTTACAGGGGCTTAGCGCAGCAAAGCGACGGCGGGCCCACCAATCCTGCCCGGAATCGGCGATCATGGGCTCTGCGGTGCGATGGTGAACAACGGGAGACGGTCATGGCGACATACGAACTGGCCCAGCTCAATGTGGCAAGCATGCGGGGCGCCCTCGATTCGCCGGCGATGGCGGAATTTGCCGCAAACATCGCGGGGATCAATGCCATCGCAGAGTCATCCCCCGGTTTCCTCTGGAGGTCCCAGAGCGCGGAGGATGACGCGGCCGCCGTCCGGATCTTCGGTGCCGGCACGCTCGCCAATCTGTCGGTATGGCGCGATGTCCAAGCCCTCAGCGACTTCGTCTACGGGTCGGCGCACGCGGATTTTCTGCGACGCCGCCGAGAGTGGTTCGGGCGCATGGCCGAGGCGCATATGGTGCTTTGGTGGGTGATTGCGGGCCGTCGGCCGTCCGTCGAGGAGGCCGTCACGAAGCTCCGCCATCTCCAAGCGCATGGCTCGACCGCCGAGGCGTTCAGCTTCCGTGCGGCGCCGCACGCGCCCGTGAAGGCGGCGCCGCTCGACGCCTGAGACTCGCCGCTCGAGGCTCGCCGCGCCATCGGGTCGCGCCGCGGTATAATGATCTCGCATGGTAAGCGCATTGAATGCCTCGTTGAGCGACTCCGACCTCGAGCAACTCGCGGAGCTCTTGGAGAGCAATTCCAATCGCGAGTCCTTGTCCCTCGAGAGCATGGACGGCCTGTTCTGTGCGCTGATCGCGAGCCCGGAATCCGTACCGCCGAGCGTGTACCTGCCGGTCGTTTTGGGCGGCGATCTCACGGACGGCGGGGCCTTCGCGAACGAAGAGGAAGCGGAACTCGCGCTCTCATTGATCATGCGCTATTGGAATTCGATCATCGCGGACTTGGAGCGGGACGCGGAGCATCTGCCGTTCGTGTTCGAGTTGGAGGCCGGTGAGGTCATGGGCCGCGAATGGGCGGCGGGATTCATGACCGGCGTGGACCTCGCGCCGGCCGGATGGGCGGAACTCCTCGGCAACGACGCGGAGAGCGACATGTTCGTGATTCCGCTGCTGGCGGGGGATCTCGATCCCGATTGGCCCAAGGAGCCCATGACGGCCGAAGCGTCGGAGGACCTTTTGCATTCACTGACGGCCGCCCTGACGCACTGCTATCGCCATTTCGCGGCTGCGCGTCGCTCGGGTGCCGTGGTCGCGAGCGGCAGGATGGGGGACGCCATCGTCGCGCCGTATCAGCGCACGGCTCCCAAGGTGGGGCGCAACGATCCTTGCCCCTGCGGCAGTGGTCAGAAATACAAGAAGTGCTGCGGGGTCTCCGCGCCCGAACTGCATTAGCCGCGCGTCCGGCTAAGTCCCCGAGCCGTTCGGATCGCGCCACACGCGCTCGAACGGCAGGCGCCAGGCATGCGGGGCAACGAGTTGGTGGATCGCGTTCGGTCCCCAGGTCCCGGGATCATACATGCGCACCGGTGGCGGTGTTTCGAGCAGCGGTGTCGAGACCTCCCAGAGCCGTTCGATGCCCTCGGCCGTCGTGAACAGCGTGTGGTCGCCGCGCATCGCGTCCAGGATCAGCCGCTCATAGGCTTCGAGCACATCGCCGATGTGGCTCGTGTCATGCATCGCAAATTGCATGCTGAGCTTGTCGAGGCGCATGCCGGGACCGGGACGTTTGCCGTAGAACGACAGGGATAGTTTCGACTCGTCGGCGAGATCGAAGGTCAGATGATCGGGCCCGTGGGCGCCGATGCCGGAGCCGGCCGGAAACATGCTCTTGGGCGGCTCACGGAACGCGATCGATATGATGCGCTGTCCCTCGGCCATGCGCTTGCCCGTGCGCAGATAAAAAGGCACACCGGCCCAACGCCAATTGTCGATCGAACAGCGCAGCGCTATGAAGGTCTCGGTGTCCGAATCCGCCGAGACGCCTTCCTCGGCCCGGTAGCCCATGTACTGCCCGCGCACGACGTCGGAAGGTTTCACCGGCAGCATGCTCCGAAAAACCTTGTTCTTCTCCTCGCTGATCGGCTGCGGTTCGAGGGAGGTCGGCGCTTCCATCGCCATGAAGCCCAAGATCTGAAACAGGTGGGTGACGACCATGTCGCGATACGCGCCCGTTTGTTCATAAAACGCCGAGCGCTTGCCGAGTGCGAGTTTCTCAGGCACGTCGATCTGCACGTGATCGATGAAGTTCCGGTTCCAGATCGGTTCGAACAAGCCGTTGGCGAAGCGGAACGCGAGGATGTTTTGCGCGGCCTCCTTGCCGAGGAAATGATCGATGCGAAAGATCCGATCCTCGCTGAAAACCTCGTGCAATTTGCTGTTCAAAGCGACGGCGGTCTCGAGATTCGTGCCGAAGGGCTTCTCCATGATGACGCGGGAACGGTCGACGAGTTGCGCTTCGCCCAGAAGGCGCACGGCCGACAAGGCTGCATTCGGCGGTACGCTCAAGTAATGCAGTCGGCGGCTCTCGCCGATGAACTTGCTTTCGGCTTCGATCACGGCAGCGCGCAGCACCTCGGGGCCCGCACCCATCGGGACATAGCTCAAGTTGCCCGAAAACTGCAGCCAGTCGGCCTCCGAGACCTTGCGGGCGGAGAATTCAATGAGGGATTCGCGTGCGATGCGCCGAAAACCCTCGACGTCGATGTCGTCGAGCGATACGCCGATGATGCGGCACCCGGGAATGAAGCCTGCGCTCGCGAGGTGGAAGAGGCCGGGCAGCAACTTGCGCCGCGAGAGGTCGCCGGTCGCCCCGACGAGCACGACGACTTGAGGGTACTTCGGACCTACCCCTGCAGGGATCTTCGCCACGTTCTTGAACTCCGGGACCGCGAGTCGAGCCGAGATGGCCGAGTGCACCAGTCTATCGCATAATCCCCGGTCTGGAGGTCTTGGGCTCATGGGCTATCTCTGCGATGCGGGCGGTGTGTTGTCGGGCATGTTGCCCGCGCCGCACGATCGCGTCGGCATCGAGGTCGGACCACGCGGCTCCGAGCGCATCTACGTCCGCTATCGCGGAGCACCGGCCGACCTCCTGGCGGCCGGCGCGATCGATGCGCAGACGATGGCGGCGCCCGAGTCCGTGGGCGTGTTACGCGACGCGCTCCTGCGGCCCGTCACACGGGAAACCCTGCCCGACGGACGCTGGTGTATCACGCGCAGTTTCCCCTCGATCCAGAAGGCGGCTGATCTGCCGGGCATCGGCGGCTCTCCGCCCTTGAACGTCGAACCGTTGCGGCCGCGCAGGCCGAACCTGAAACTCGTCGTCAACGAACCTGGCGACGGCGCATGAACGTCGCGATCAGCGATGCCACGGTCGCGGATTTTCAAACCGACGGCGTCGTCGTGCTGCGTCAGGTGTTTCGCGATTGGGTCGATGCGCTCGCGACGGGTGTCACGGCCGTCATGGAGAATCCCAGTCCGCTGGAACGGTCCTATCAACCGACGGATGGTTCCGCGCCGTTCTTTCAGGATCTGTGCAACTGGCGGCGCATCGCGAGTTTCCGCGCGTTCGTGTTCGAGTCGCCCGCGGCGCCGCTCGCTGCGCGGCTGATGCAATCGCCGGTTGCGCGCTTCTTTCACGATCACGTGTTGGTCAAACGGCCGGGGACCAGCACGGTCACGCCCTGGCATCACGATCAACCCTATTACTGCGTCGAAGGGCAGCAAAGCGCGAGTTTCTGGATCCCACTCGATGCGGTGGCGCGCACCGTGTCGCTCGAGTGCATCGCGGGATCGCACCGCTGGAATGCCGCGGGCTTCCGTCCGCGGCGCTTCGACGGTACGCCCCTCTATGCACAAGATCGTTTCGAGGAACTGCCCGACATCGAGGCGCAGCGCACGGGCTTGCCGGTCCGTTCCTGGGACTTGGCGCCGGGCGATGCGATCGCCTTCGACTTCCGCACGGTCCATGGCGCCCCGGGCAATCACACGGCTTCGCAGCGGCGCGTGTTCTCGGCACGCTGGGTCGGCGCGGATGCGCGCTTCGTCGCGCGCGGTGCGGCAGGGTCGCCGCCGTTTCCGCACCTGAACTTGGAGAACGGAGCGCCGTTCGATGCGCCGGAATTCCCGGTGGTCTTTCCGCGCGTACTCAGCGAAATCGCACCTTGAGTTGCAGAC
>Ga0302320_10001026_pt1 | contig 67175 bp, 39 predicted proteins | sample Bog_T0_3_FD_202130 | JGI IMG/M metagenome (GOLD analysis project Ga0302320, IMG submission 202130) | Peat permafrost microbial communities from Stordalen Mire near Abisko, Sweden - Bog_T0_3 | ecosystem: Environmental > Terrestrial > Soil > Wetlands > Peat | place: Sweden: Abisko, Stordalen Mire...
TGGCGGCTAAGCTCCCCCGCCCTTCGGGCTCCTCCGCTTACCCGCCAAAAAACGAAAAGCGGAACTTTCTACTTTGCTCACAGTAGGAACTTTCTACTTTGCCTTGACAGGATTTAGCCCAGATTTAGCCCAGGCTTCCAGGGTTCATTGATGCGCTATCTCCAAAATCTCCAATTTCCTGAGGTTGGCAAGGGCGTCCTGATTGCCTGGGTCAAGCTGCAGGCCCGTCCGGTATTCCCGGATGGCATCGGCGTTTCGCGCCGCGTCCAAATACAAAAGTCCCAACATAAAGTGCCCCCGGGCGCTGGAGGGGTCCAGAGCCTCTGCGCCCAGAAAGGCCTTTTCAGCGCTGGCACGGTCGCCCGTCATCCATTCCGCCAGGCCAAGGTCCCAGTCCCCCTGCGTGGTGGGCTCAATTTCCACGGAGCGGCGTGCCTGCGCCTCAGACTCACCCAGTTGCCGCCGGTCAAGGTAAAACTCACTGAGGGTGTTATGGGCCCTGACGCTTAAAGGGGAAAGCTTTTCCGCCGCGATCATCTCAGTCTCAGCCTTATCGAACATTCCCACGGCGGCGTAAGTTTGCCCAAGGTCGAGATGGGCATCCATATAGTTCGGCCTGATGGCCAGGGCGTGCAGAAAATAGGTCTCCGCCTGGGGGTACTCCTTTTCCTTATTGGCAACCAGGCCGAGATTGTGGAGGACGAATTCGCTTTCCGGCGCCAGCCGCAGAGCCTCAAGCCATTCCTTTTTGGCCGCCGGAACGTCTCCCATCGCCCAGTAGACGGTGCCCAGGTTGTTGTGGATGTAATAGGCGTCGGGCGAGACCTTCAGCGTGGCGATGTAGAAGGTGAGATTGTCATGCCAGTCGCGGTTGCGCGCCAAAATGCGAGCTGCCGAAAGCGTGGCGGCAAGCGCAGCGGCAAGCGGCAGGGCGATACGCCATCGGCTTCCTCGGGCGGAAAGCAATTTCCACGCCTCCGTTGCCGCCCAACCCGCCATCCAGCAAAACCCAACCGAAGCCAGATAGAGGTAGCGCTCCGCAAAGGGGTTACTGGTCATCCATCGAACATTCAAGACTGGGGCCAGGGTGGCAAACAGCCAAACCATTCCGAAAGCAGCCTGCCGGTTCAATTTCAAGAGCACCCAAAAGACCACTGCGCAAATCATCAGTGCGAGGGCTCCCCACAGCGCCCAGGGATGGAGGGCGGCAACCTTGGCGGGAAAAGGATAATAGCCACAAAGTTCAACCGGCCAAACCAGCTTCCAGCAATAGCGGCCCATCAGAGCCAAGGCCGATACCATCAAATCTGTTGTTCCAAACCCCGTGCGCTCAACACTGGGGGCAAACCCGCCAAGGTAGCGGACGCGAAACGCCAGGTAGACGAGGGAAAGGAGCCACAAGACGCCATAGCGCTGGAGCTTCTGGATTTTGCTGGTCCCGGCTCGGTCTTCGCGGAAGAAGTGCTCATAAATCAGAGCCAGAAAGGGCAGCGTCACCGCCTGCTCCTTGGAAAGCAACGTCAGCGCAAAGCTCGCTGCCATGGCGGCCTGGAGCGGAACAGAAAGCTTGCCCCGCGCCCGGGCCGAGGCGAGGAAAAACCAGAAGGTCAGGAGATAGAAAAATGCCAGCTCAAGTTCGGTGACGGCGGCAATCCAATCCACCGCTTCACTATGAATGGGGTGGAGGGCAAAGATGCATGCCGCCGCCATCGCCACGGAAGTGGAGCGGAAAAGGCGCAGAGTGACCAGAAAAACCAGCAGCACCACGCCCACGTTGACCAGAAAATTGGCAAGGTGGAACCCCCAGGCATTGGGGCCAAAGGTTTGGTAACAGAGGAGATACCCCAGTGACATCACCGGGCGGTAATAATTGGTGGAGCCGCGGAAATCACCCATAAACGACCAGACGGACGAGGTAAGGATCTCCCGCAGGTGGTGGAAATTCCGAAGGTAAGGGTTGGCCAGGACTTGGTCAAAGTCGTCATAAACAAAGCTGTTGGGCAGTGAGTTGAGGTAAGGAAGAGCCGCAACCGCCGCCAGAATAAGGAAATAGACCGCTCGCAGCCTGGGACGGGACGGGTCAGGCTGGATTTGTACTTGCGCCTTCGAAGATGATTGCCCGGTCTCGATATCGATGGAGCGGTCTGGGGTCACTGTGCCGAACTCTTTCTGTTGGCGGTAATTACTTCCCAAAAACCAGAAGCGTGAACGTACCGGGAATGGCCGGCGGCCGGGGGTGAGGATGCTCCACCGTGGGCTGCGGTACCGGACCAAAATCCGCCGTCACCAGGAATATGTTGTGTGTTTTCAGATCCAAAGCCATGGTTCTGGCGCCGCGCTGGGTGGTGACGCTTGCCACCGGAGTGAACTTGTCGGGCGAGTCCTCATGGACGACATTGAGAGTGCCGTCACCGTTGGAGCTGAAGGCAAGCTGGGTGCCTGGGTCAAAGGCTGTGGCGTCAACACCCTTGCCAATCGGGGGCGCCGTCAGCACTTTGCCGGAGTCCGCATCCACCACGGGCATCATCTGGTTGTGGCAGCCGGAGAAGAGGCGCCGATGCCGCCGATCAATGGCCAACCCTGAGGGGCTTTCGCCGGGTGCCAGAGGCCAGGTGGCAGTGACCGTCAGTTTCTTCGAATCGATCTGCAAAAGTTCACTCTTGTCTTCCAGATTGTTGTAGATGTGGCCCCGCCCATCCGCAGCGGCGAATTCCGGCTGGCCTCCCAGGGGAATTGTTCCAGCCACCTTTCCCTTGGCCGCATCGATGGCCGTGGCGTCATTACCATGGCCATTAAAAGTGAAAACTCGCCTGGAGGCAGGATCGTACACGATGGCGTCAGGACCTTTCCCTGTGGGAGCCGTTCCGAGAATTTTGAGAGTTTTGAGATCGAAAATTGTGACCGTATTGGCCCGCCCGTTACTGGTAAAGCCGCGGCCCAATTTCGGCGCCAGGGCGATGCCATGCACGCCTTCCGTGCCGGGAATGTCTCCCACCAGGGCATAGGTATCAGCATCCACCACCATTACGTGCGTCCCGCGGGAGATATAGATGCGGCGCGCGGTGCTGTCGCAAATCAGGTAGTCCCAACCACCATCGCCACCCAGCACGACTTTCTTCAGGAGGTGATAATTGCCCTCCGCCGCCTTCGATGGACGGGAAGATAGTGTGGCAGCCGCCACTACGCCAAACAGGAGAACAAAGGCCGTTCTTGCCACCAGACTCCACCGACCCAGACCACGCTTCAGGCTTTGATTCATGACGCCTCCTCAGGGGAAGGGACACAACTTATCACGCCCCCACCAATCGGACAAGGGTTGCACCGTGGAGATTTGCAGGGCCGGTATCCCCCGGGCAGAGCCTGGGGCTGTACGGTGGCTACCCCTTTAAAGGGGCCTGACCGATACCGCCGCCTGCTGCCCTCGAATGACCGGGCGCATGGTTTGTTCCTGCGCCGTGGCGAACGGGGCAAGGCAGAGGCAAAGGGCCAGCCCATGGATTCTCCATGCTCGCATTGCGTCAGCCATTGGAACCTCCGCTCGATTCTGGAATGCCAGCCCCATGGGCCATGGAATCGTGAAACCTGATCTTACCGCATCCCGTCTTATTGACCCAACGGATCGTCGCGAAACCCTCAATGCGCGCATTCACAACCGTTCGAAATAGCGCGCTGGTCATTCCACTCGACAAATTGCCTGAAAACGAGTTAAGTCCTTTGTTTTCTATAACTCATTGGGTTATTTTGTCGGCCCTGTGTTTTCAATAACTTATTGGGAGGAACCTTCATTTTTAACATCCTTTTTTTTCGCAGCCCTTTGTTTTCAATAACTCATTGGGATGCTTCATTCTCCATCGATTTGCTTTCGAAAGATTATGGGGGAATATTTCGGTCTTCGGAATTTCCAGATGTTGGGGGGAGTCAAGGCCGCAAAGTGGAGCCGGGGTTCTAGGCGCGGACGGGGCGGGATGGTGCGGGGCCTTCATCGCACATCTAGGCTATCACAACGGACTTATGCTGTCAAGCACCAAATGGCCCCAAGCTGGCGCACGCCACTTCCGGCCGCCTGAGGCAGGATGTTCTTCAACCCTTCCGCGCATGCCGCAATAAATTGCAATTTTGTGGCACATGCCCCAATCCCGTTCACGGAGGTGTCGCATTGTGATTTGCACCCAGCCGAAAGTGGAAACATTCTACTGGGTGGCGATTCTTTTTTCCCGATCGCTGGGCACCGCGCTGGGCGATTGGATTGCTGACACCAATGGAGTGGGATATGGGGGTGGAGTGCTCGTCTTCGTCGCCGGGCTGGTGATCGTTGCCGGTGGCTACTTCTTTACGAAGATCTCACGCACGCTGCTATTCCGGAGTGCGTTCATCCACACGCGGCCGCTCGGCGCGACCCTGGGCGACCCTCTGGACAAACCGCGTGCCGAGGGCGGACTCGCGATCAGCCTTGACGCTGCTTCAGGAATTCTTGCCGCCTTTGTCATTGCCTGCGTTCTATTCCTGCCGCAAAAGGCGGGAACACATCCGGGCGAAACGGAAAAACCCGCATAATTCCGCGCGATGAGCTGGCGCACTATCCTACGGGGCCGCGTTTCTGACAAGGAAGGCGGACCAGCCGGGTGGCCCCACTCCCGGCCGGCTGCTCTCAAGAGTGATTTCCCGAAGCCATTCCACGTCGAACATGGAAAGGAAATCAAAACGGAGTTCCTCTTCGGTGACTCCTGAATGCCCACCCCCCGCGCGGGCTTCTCCCGAAAGCTCAGCTCGCGACTGCTCGTCGCCCCGGGTGGCCAGGAGAAGGAACTTGGTTCCAGGGTGGGAAAACCGCCTTACGGTCTCCAGATAGGCCGGAAGATTCTGATCCCTCACCACGTGGTAACAGCCACGGTCATAGACAAAATCGAAGGGCTTCAAATCCGGTGGGGCCAGGATATTCGCCACCATCCATTGCACGGAAACATTGGCGTTGCGCGCCTTTTCCATGGCATGACCCAGCGCCGAAGGAGCCACATCAATGGCAGTAACGTCAAATCCCTTGCTGGCAAGGTAGATGGCGTCCGTGCCCGAGCCACAGCACATATCCACAACCCGGCAGGGGGCAACTTTGCCTCCCGCCACCACCTTCTGAAGTTCGTCGGCCGGCCGGCCAATGTCCCAAAGCGCCGGCGCGTTGCTTCGATAATCCGCATCCCAAAGCGCCAGCAGGCGATTGCCCTCCGGCCCGTGCGGCAGAATACCGGATGGAAAGGGGCGATTCTCCACCAGCGTTTTGCCCTCCAAAGTATCAATGGCAACTTCGCCCGCGCCCTCGGCTGGAGGCGGCAGGGTCAGCTTGAAAATCTTGCCGCCGACCGTTGCGGTCAACTTCCATGAGCCTGTAGCGGTGGTGGTCTCAGACTGTAACGCTCCACTTGCGGTCCCGCTTTTGCCCACGCGCAAAACCTGTAGAATTCTAGCCCCTGATTTGATCTCCAGGCGCCCCGGCTCCAGGAAATAGCCTGTTGCTTCCTGCCCGTTCGTGGTTCGGTTGACTTGATAAGTGGCTTTCCTGGGAAAAAGTATATCCGCGGAAATCTCACCGGAGGGTTCGATAATGTGCGCAGTACCGCCAGAGACCTGGGGCGCGGTTGTTGCCTGCAGGATCCCAAGATTCACCCCAGACGAGTTTGGCGTGACCAACTCATCCTCAACAATAAAGGTGGAAGGGTTCAAAATGATCAATCGGCGCACCCAACCGGCAGCCTTTCCTGCTGCCTGCGCAATCGGGTCCGCCCCCTCGGGTAACTGCATTCGGGCCACGGCGTAAACAAATGACCGATTCTCCTCGTATGCGGTCACCTTGATCGCGTCACCCTGCGGGCCATTGAAAACCGCCCTGACAATTCGGGCATAGGCATCAGGAGCGCCGCTTGTTGAGGCAAGATACTGGGACAGATCAAGGAGTTGTGAGGAGCGGACGTAGGGGCTTGAACTATTTCCGGAGTCAGCTGTTTGAGCAGATGCAGACCAAACTCCCGGCAGCAAGAGTGCGATGGCCGCGACACCGATAAACTGCATGGTGAAGCGGCGTAAGATGATGAATATCCGCTCAGACATTAATTGGCCCATTGGGTTGGCGAACATTTCGTGAACGTGAACCATCACGCTGAATTCGCCTGCGCGTGCAGGTCCTGAGTCAGCCCGGCACATTCAGAACTACTTCGGCTCAGTGATCACAAGGGTCTGGTTGCCGGCAATCCCCCCGGGCAAAACCTGTTTGCGCCCGGATGGCCAATTGACTTCAACGCTGTCAACCGTGTTCACCTCAGCCAAGCCAAAATAGAGGGGCAATTGGCTCTGGGAGAGGTAGCCGGATTTTCCATCGTTATACTTGGTGTAGATTTGTCCACCCGCATGAACTCGGACGGTGGCGCCCAGCCCGTCACGATTTGATTTCGTTCCGACCAGCACAATCTTGAGCCAGTGGATGGCTTTACGCTGCGCAAGGTCGCTGATCAGCACCTGGGGTTCAGAATTGAATTCGTTGGTCACGATGTCAAGGTCGCCGTCATTGTCGAGATCAAAGATAACCGAGGCGCGGGTTGAAAGGGCCTGCATCACCGTCACTTCACCTGTTTGCCCGGCGCAAGTGCCCATCTTCTGAAAGCCCAGATCGATCTCTTTCGGTTTGGAGCAATCAAGGTCGAACCATGGCGTGTGGGTGCGCCCGTCACGCCGCGGCTCAATGCCGAGCAGGAACTCTGCGTCCAGGAACTTTTTCCCACGGTTATTCAACAGCAGGGAGTTGATCCCGTAGCGGAAGGTTTCACCCATTCCCGAAGATATGAAGATGTCATCCCAGCCATCAGCGTTGACGTCACCAACGCTCACCCCCCAGGGCCAATAGTTTTCCACGCCCAGACGGTCTGAAATCTCCTCGAATTTTCCACCGCCCAGGTTGTGATAAAAGGAATTGCCAAAGATAAACGTGTCTCTCTTCCCCCCCAGGAGATTATCTGGAACCTTTTCCTCAGGCGTTTTGCGCTTCTCCTCTGCGGTATCCGGGGCCTCATTAACCCACATGTCGGAATGCATGTCCGTCACTATGAGATCCATCAGCCCGTCATTGTCGAAATCGAAGAACTTGATTCCCATCGCTCCCCAGGAGGTCTTGGGAAAATACTGTTGGGTCTTATCGACAAACTTCTTACCACCTTCATTTTCATAGTAGGTGGAGTGCCCCTGCATGTTGAGGAAGTAGAGATCGGGCCAGCCGTCTCCGTTAAGGTCAACGAAGCTGGCATCTCCGCCCCAGCCATGGGGATGCAGGCCAACTTCCGCCGTGACGTCCTTGAACCGATCGTGCCCCATGTTCTTGTAGAGGACGGGATATTCAAAGCGGTCGGGAAACAAGTGCCCATGGAATGCGTCCGCGAAACCAACGTAGGACCCATCCGGCCAACGCTCCGTGCTGCTGCTGTACTTGCCCACGTTGCACACCAGAAGATCGAGCAGCCCGTCGTTGTCATAGTCAAAGAAAACAGCTCCCGATGAATGCGAAACCAGGTCAACACCGGCTTCCTTGGAGATATCCTTGAAGTGCCCGTGGCCGTCATTCTTGAAGAGCACGTTGCCGCCGAGAACGGTGGTGACAAACAGATCGGGGGCGCCGTCGTTGTCAATATCCGCGAACGATGCGCTCACGCTGATGCGGCCGGGCAAGCCAACGCCGGCATCTTCGGTGATGTTCTTGAACTTGCCACCGCCCAGGTTCTTCCAAAGCTGGTTGCCGCCAACCTGGTTGATAAAGTAGATATCGTAAAGCCCGTCGCCATCAACGTCCGCCACCGCGATGCCATTTCCGTGGTCATAATGCACAGCCTTGTAATGACGTCCGCCGTCCTCGGTTATCTGTTGGCGAAAAGTGATGCCGCTCTCCTTGACCTGATCGGTGTAATGGAACTGATAGAAGACTTTGAACTGGTTTACGGTATCCTCTTGTGCCTTCTTGCGATCGGGAAGAGCGATTTCACCAAGGTCCGGATCAATGTCTCCGGTCAAGACAATCGGCTTGGGTGGTTGTTGGGGGGCGCCCGGACTGTGGAGCGCGGCCACAAATAAAAGCAGCAGGGGCAGCGCGATCAGGAATCGGCGATTGAGTTGTTTCATGATGTTTTTCCTTCACCCGATGGGATTATCGAGCGCCTTCCGGCGGACGGACGTTAAAAGAGCGAGTGGTATCGGCCTGTTGCCGTTGATTTAAGAAATAATCCAACCCGTGGTAAGCGTGGAGCACGCTCAAATAGCCGTTAAAATCGACGTCATACCGCAGGGCATTTCGCCTTCGCAGTTGAGGAGATTTTGGGAGAACAGAGTAGTTAGAATCCCTTCAGCCCGGTAGTCTATGCTTATACCATTACGAAAAAAAGACGTCAAGCATTGCTCGTGCACCGTGCCGGGAGGCCGGATTATTCACCTTTTTGCGCCGAGGCGGGTTGAGGAATGGGCGGGCAAAGATGCGAAGTGTCATTCAGCGCCACCACCTGCCACTTCCCTTCCCTGGTTTCAAAAACGTTCAGCGCCGCGTTATCCATGGGTATGCGCTTGCGGTACTCGGCCGGCGAAATGCCCATGATGTGGCAGGCGAGCAGACGGCAAACGGTTTTGTGGCAGACCACCACCACTTTTCCCTGCTGATGCCTCAGCGCCAGCTCCGCCAGAAAAGGCGTGAGGCGCTCAACCAATTGGAGGCCGGTTTCACCTTCGGGGGGCGCCAGACGGGCGGGGTCGGCGTCCCAATCACGATAGGCGGCGGGGGTCGAACGCTTGATCTCATCGAAAGTCCGCCCCTCCCACGCTCCATAATTCAACTCAACCAGGCGGCGGTCAACCACGGACTCGTGCCCGATGGCCAGGCCAATCTGGCGAGCGGTCTCCAAGGCACGTCCCAGAGGGCTGGAGTAAAGGGCTTCGACCGGAACAGCTTCCAATCGAGCGGCAAGCAACTGCGCCTGGCGCCTGCCCACCTCCGAAAGCGGCACATCGGTGCGGCCGCACAAGCGGCCTTCGGCGTTCCACTCCGTTTCACCGTGTCGAATGAAATAAAAAAGTGCCATGCCTCTCCTTAGGTTCACCTACTCAATGATATTAGCATTGACCGTGCCCCCGAGCCGCACAGTGCGCCAAACTCCTGAAATACGGAGATCAGCAACGCAGTTCCGCATTCAAAGTGGACCCATAAACAACGGGTTTCACTTTGCCGCTAAGAGGGGGAAACTGCTATGATAATCGCCAATGAAGAGTGTATCAGCCAAGACATTTTGGTTCCGTTGTTCCTCGCTGTTCGCGGTCGTTTTAGTGCTCGTGACTGTGGCTTGGACCATCGTAAATTATGCAGAGCAGGGTCCGGGCGGCATTCCCCTTCCTGTTTTCACCGACGTCACCCAGCAGGCAGGCCTGAACATGACCATCTATAATGGGGACGATACCACGGTCCACCTGATGGATATCAATGGGACCGGCGCTTGCTTCCTGGATTACAACAACGATGGATATCAGGATATTTTCCTCGTAAATGGGACCTCGCGAAAAATGGAAGCGGCGAGCCAGCATCCTCACGATTATCTCCTTCGCAACAATGGCGACGGAACGTTTACCGATGTTACGACGCAGGCTCACCTGGGTGACTCCGGATGGCACAGCGGCTGCGCGGTGGCTGACTATAACAACGATGGATTTGCTGACATCTATCTCACCAGCTACGGTCCCAACAAACTCTATCGGAATAATGGCGACGGAACTTTCACCGACGTGGCCAAGGCTGCCCATGTGGATGATATGAATTGGCCCTACCCCAAATGGAGTATGGGCGCGGCTTGGGCCGACTACGACAACGATGGCCAGCTTGACCTCTATGTGGCCAATTTCGCTCGAGATGATCCACGGCACCCTGTTCCCATGCCCACTGATCCCAATCCTTGCAAGAACCAGGACGTTCCCATCGCCTGCCCGCCTGATCGCTTCACCGGCGAACAGGGCATCCTTTACCACAACAATGGCGACGGAACATTTACCGACGTGACCGACAAGGCGGGCCTGACCCGGGCGGAGAAGGACCAGGGCCGTGGTTTTGGAGTCATCTTCGGCGACTTTAACAACAACGGGCGGCAAGACATCTATCAGGTAAACGACTCCGGCATGAGCTTCTTTTACGTCAACAATGGCGACGGCACCTTTCGTGACGCCAGCTTTGAGTCGGGACTCGCTTTGGATGGCTTCGGCAATGTTCATGGCACCATGGGTGTGACCGTTGGTGATTACAACAATGATGGCCTGATGGACATCTTTATCGCCGACTGGATTAAGCAGGATAAGACCCTATATGAGAACCAGGGGGGGTATATCTTTGCTGACGTAACGGCGGATCGTGGGATCGCTCAACTCGGCTATGAATTCTGTGGGTGGGGAACCCGCTTGTTCGATTTCGATAATGATGGATGGCTGGATATATGGATCACCTTTGGCCACACAGATCCCCAGGTGGGAATGGTTCATCCCGAGCATCCCTTTGCCGAGCCCAACTATATGCTTCGCAGTATCGAGGGCAAGAAATTTGTGGATGTTTCCGAGGCCACCGGGCTGCGAAAACTGCCCAGCCGCTCCGGGCGAGGCGTGGCGTTTGGCGATTACGACAATGACGGCGACATCGACGTGTTGATCGTGAACAAAAACACCCCACCCACTCTGTTGCGCAACGATGGCGGCAACCGCAGGAATTGGATGGAGATTCGGGCCGAAGGCGTAAAGAGCAATCGCAGCGGCATTGGGGCGCGCATCACGGTAACGACGGGCGCCAAGAAACGCATCTTTGATGTGAGAGATAACGAGAGTTACCTATCCAGCAACGACCTGCGCGTGCCCATCGGCATGGCAGAACTGAAGCAGGCCGACGCGGTGGAAATCCGTTGGCCCAACGGACACATCGATCGGACAGAGAACGTCCCCGTCAACAAATTCTACCTCGCCCGTGAAGGCGATTCGCTGCGGCTGGATCCGCTGGTAAAGCCCCTAAGAGCGCGGGCCCATTAAACAACTGGCCGGAAGATCGAAAGTGCTAATTCTCGCTCAATTGAAATACGTAATGCCCTGAGCCCACGCTGACCACGATATTACCGGCCTCCTCGCGAACAGCCGTTACGCCTTCGTCCCCCGCCATATACTTGCCCTTCTGCCAAATCACGCTATTGCCTTCGCGAATAATCGGCTCAGTAATCTTCGGATTTTCCGGAATTCGAATTTCTCCATCCGCATTGACCGGGATGGTTACCTCCAGCCGGGTCGTTTGAGGGGAATAATTCCACGATGAAGAGACCGTACCGCGAAGGGTATCCACAGTGGCGCTGGCCCATTGCAGGCCTTCGGGAATCAGCGGAGCGATACGGATGTGCCGGTAACCCTCCCCCTCAGCGCCCGGCTTGATGCCGCCCAAAGCCGTATAAAACCACGCGCCGACGGCTCCCAGTGCGGGGTGATCGTGCGAGTACATGTAAGTCTCACCCTTGTCCGGCCAAATTTCCGCAATCGTGGTGAGGCCCCTTTCCAGCATGTGTCCCCAACTCGGATAGGTGGTTTGCACCGCAAGGTCATAGGCAAGATCACCGTGTCCCCAATCGCTAAGCGCGGGCATCAGGAACTTGGTGCCAATGAAGCCCGTGGTCAGGTGGGTGTTGTGATAATAGAGGACATCTTTCACAATGCGCCACTCCACCAAACCGATTTCATTTTCCGGCACGAGTCCCAAGACCTGCGCCATGGAGTTCGCAGTCTGGCTTCCACCACCGTACTGGTGAGTTTTGGTATCCAGAAAATTTTGATTGAAACCGCTCTTGATCTGTTCCGCGAGATGAGCGTAGTCCTGTTCGTCCGCCGTCTTGCCCAGGATGCCCGCAAAGTTCTTGAGAATGGTCACGTCGTAGTAATAATAGGCATCGGAAATCAATTCGCCGGGCGCTTCATCCGTGGGGATCCAATCGCCATTGAAATTGAAGCGCAAAACGTTGTCGGGAGCGCGGCGGCGAAGGTCCTGCACGTACTTTTTGATTCCCTCGTAATTTTCTTCCAGGATGCGGCGGTCGCGATATTGCTGCCACATGTACCAGCAGATGGTGGGGTAGGCCGTGCCCCAGGCGGGATCGGCGGGGCGATTGCCCCACTTCTCGGGAACAGTTTCCGGCAGCGTACCGTCTGCGCCCTGGGCATCACGCATATCGCGAATGAAGTTGGTGTAGAAAGCCGCCATGTCAAGGTTCAACATCGCTTCTTCCGCGGAAATCTGCGCGTCACCCATCCAGCCCTGTCGCTCGTCGCGCTGATCGCAATCGGTGGGAAGGCTGAACAGGTTGGTGAGCTGGGTCCACCAGATTGCGCGCTGGATATCGTTCAAGATCTGGGTTGAGGCGGCAAAGTTTCCAATGGTGTCGACGGCTGTGTGGGCCACGCGTCCACGAAGAGTTTGCAGCGTGGGCGTGCCGGGAAAACCGGTAACCTCAATGTAGCGAAAGCCGTGATAGGTGAAGTGCGGCTCAAAAGTCTCTTCGCCCTCACCGCTCAGGATGTAAACCTCACGCGCCTTTGCCCCGCGCAGGTTCTCCTGGTTGATGTTGCCATCCGGGAACAGGGTCTCCGCAAACCGCAGCGTAACCTTTGTTCCCCGCTGCCCTTGCACGCGCAATCGCGCCCACCCGCTGATGTTCTGGCCCAGGTCATACACGTAGACTCCCGGTTGAGGGCTCGAGATCTTCTGCGGCATCATCGTATCGACCACGCGAATCGGCGGCATCATCTGGGCGGAAAGTTCACCGCTTGAGCCCGCGACCACCTGCGCCGGAGCCCACGCGGATTCATCAAAACCGGCGCGGTCCCAGCCGGGCGTCTCCTGCCGCGCGTCGTAGACCTCACCGTCATAAACACTATTGCTCACGATTGGCCCGACGCCGGACTTCCAGGTTTCGTCACTCACCACGCTGATGTGTTTGCCGCCTTCAAGTTCAATGTTCATTTGCAGCAAGAGGGCGGGCTGTGGGTAATAGGGTTTCGCGCCTGGCAATCCATGGCCAAGCGCTGCCCACCCATCGCCCAGCGTCACGGCCACTGCGTTCCCACCCGCCGAGAGAGTGCCGGTAACGTCGTAGGTGGAATAGAGGACTCGTTTGGGATAGGTGGTCCAGGCGGGGTCCAGCATCCTGTCGCCAACCTTTTCACCGTTGATACGCACTTCGTAATAACCAAGCGCCGTGACGTAGACGCGGGCACGAATGACCTTGGCTTCAATATGGAACTCGCGGCGCAATTCATTGCCAGCAATCCACTTTCCCTGCCACTCGTGACGCGAAAGCAAACCCATTTCAAATTTCGCAGGAGTGCTGTATTCGCTTGCCCGCTTTTCGTTATCCCAGTACCGGATTTTCCAGTAGTAAGTGTGCCCGCCCTCCAGAGGCTTTCCGTGGTAAATAATTTGGGTGGATTCACTGGAAATCACGCGGCCACTGTCCCACTGGTCGCCGTTATCATGCTCAAGCGATTCGGAATGGCTGGAAACCAGCACCTGATAAGCGCTTTGGCTCTCACCCCGCTGGGAATGCTCCAGGACCCAATAAAACCGGGGCGCGGTGACATCAATGCCGACGGGGTCCACCAGGTATTCGCAGCGGAGATGCGACGGTTTCTGGGGGCCCTCGGCGCCGGCGGCGAATCGGCCCCCGCACGTCAGAATCACCAGCGATATAGCGATATTAAATTTCCACCGATTCAGATTTGCTTGGGCCATGGCGTACCTCGTGGGAAGTTTATGGCGGTCGGGAGGAGTGTTGCAAGCGGCGTCACGCATTTGGCGCGCGCGAGTTTACACCAGGGGAGGATATCCCGGGAAGACATCAAGATAAGTATTCCCGATATATTCGAGATCCTGGTGAATACCGATTTCCGAGGTGTAATAACCGTTGACGGTCATCACCTTGAGGACAATGAAAAAACGTTCGAGGTCTGAAGTGGGGTGTTGTTCGTGGGCTGCCACTTCCGCGATTGCTGTAGCGGGGGACGATTTTGCCGCTGCTTCCTGAAACAGGTGTAGGCCGTTTCGCCACTGTGCCTTGACGGCATCACTACTGGTAGCCACCATCAAATCCGCAAAAAGACTAACCTTTGCCGCGTGCGCGCCGGGGGAGTGAGCGTCCGCAGGAATAATAATTTCTGACAACTGATCCACCAGTTCATTCTCCGCCGGGGTGAAGAACTGCAACTTGTAGTCGGCGGGCATCCAGGCCGTTCCCTCCTGCATGGCGCAGTGGGTTGCGGCTCCCAAAGCTTCAAGCTGGGGCGTCATCGCACCTAGGGCAATAATCCTTAACGCAGTCCTTCGTTCCATGGCATCTCACCGGCCCGGCGTATGCTGACTTTCAAAACTTGCGCGCAGGCAATTTGGGATATTCCATCACAACAGACCCTTCTTGCGCTGGTCCTTGATAAATTCCGAGGTGCGCAGGGAAAGCGCCATGATGGTGAGCGTGGGGTTCTTTTCGCTCGATGTTGTAAAAGTACTTCCATCCGTTACAAAAAGGTTCTTCACTTCGTGCGCCTGGCAATAGCTGTTGAGAACGGAAGTCTTGGGGTTCGTGCCCATTCGCACCGTGCCCACTTCGTGGCTGGCAAACCCGGAGGGCTTTTCACCGGCGTCCGTGAAAACACGGCTATTCACCTTCTCACAAATCTCTTGCACGCTCTGGTTTGATTCCCGCCACAACGCAGTGTCATTTTCTCCAAACCGGAAGTGCATCACCGGTATTGGAATTCCGTGGGCATCGACGCGGTGTGGATCCACAGTGACGCGATTTTCGCGCCGCGCCATGACCTTGCAGAAAATTCCGAAAGACAATAAACCCGGCTCCATGCGCCGCACCTGGGACTTAAATTCGGTGCCGTAACCCGGCAGCCCCAATGCCTGCCGCGGAAACATGTAGTTGGTAAGATTGATCTGGATATCCCACCCCCCCACGTAATTCGTCTTGGGTAAGAGATGATTGTAACGTGGAATGAAGACGTGGTCGGTGGCGCCGTCCAGGTTGGAGGGCTTCAGTCCTTCAAGTTCCTTCACGTAGGCATTAACGCCGTTTCCAACGTGACCGCTAAGGTATCGGCCCACAACATCCTGGGAATTGGCGAGCCCGTTGGGGTGCTTGGGCGAGCGCGAATTCAGCAGCAGCCGCGCCGATTCCACCGTGGCCGCACAGAGCACAACAATCTTGGCGCGAACCTGTTCCTCTTTGCCCGTTGTCGTATCGATGAAGGATACGGCCCGCGCCTGACCCTCATCATTAACAAGAATTTCGCGCGCCAAAGCGTTCTGTCGCAGCGTAAAATTTCCCGTGGCCTGCGCCTTGGGAATCATCGCTGTTGCACTTGAGAAAATGGCGGAAACATCGCATCCACTCATGCAGTGGCCGCAATAATGGCATGGGGGACGGCCATCAAAGGGCTTGGTCAGCAGCGCCTTGCGCACCGGAATCACCGGGATTCCCATCGGCTTGGTGGCGCGCTGGAGAATGCGTTCACTACGCCGCCAGGGGAGGGGGGGCAGGTAGTGACTTCCACCGGGAAGGATTTCCAAGCCATCATCCTGACCGCAGACACCGATCATCGCTTCGATGCGCTCGTAGTAAGGCGCCAGTTCTTCGTAACTGAGGGGCCAGTCTTCTTCAACTCCCGCCAGCGACCACTCGCGAAAATCCCGTGCGGCGTACCGCAGGGTGACGGCATTCCAGTGTACCGTCCGTCCACCCACGACGCGCATGCGATCGGCGCTCACATTGTCTGAATCTTCATAGCGAATCGACTCCCTCACATCTCCCTGGTAAAACATCGCCTGCTTTTCATTGCGCAGGCCGCGGAATTGCAATTCATAGGGCCACTTGTGGGACAGGAATTGCGAGGGATCCACTCGCTTGCCGCCTTCCAACAGGACCACCTGGGCGCCGCCCTCGGATAATTCCTTGGCCATGACGCCGCCCGCCGCGCCCGAACCAACAATACAAACGTCATACTCTTTGAGGGTAGAAGCCATTGAACCCATTTCCTCCACGAGTGGCGAAACGTCCGGTTGAAACGCCGCAATTCATGGCGTCCAAACAGGCATATTTTGATGTTACGTAAAAGCCCCAAACCAGTGCCTCATCCCCGCCGGGAGCGTCAGGATCTATCAACCGACCCGGCGGAGATGGCTTATCACATTCAACTAGTAATTATCCGATTCTTTCACCGTTCCGGGTTTCACATCCTTGTCCGCCTGGAAAGGAACATGAGCCCCGTGCAACTCATTACTATGCAGGTAGATATTCTGGCTCTTTGCACCTTTAACCTGAAGGAAAACCTTGGTTCCAGGCGCAGTGGTGGAATCAACAATGTTGGCCCCGTCCACTTGATCCAAAACCACGGCCGGGTTGCCGGACTCCACCTTTGCGGGCGCGCCCGAGAAACCTTCCAGCTTCAGGTCCTTGACGTCCTGGAAACGCAGCGCGCTTTGCCATTTCGGCGATTCGGGCTTTTCCCAATTCACCTGAACGTCTTTAACCCGAATGTTCTTCGCATAGTGAAAGTACATGGCGTCAACAGACCGGTCGTATCCCGGAGTGTTGTCAGTGGATTGGTAGAGTTTGATGTTTTCCAGGCTGATGTCATCAAGCCAGCTATCGGGATGTCCAAGAATCAGGCAGGAGCCCTGACCGTGGGCAATGATGTTGCGCACGATGACGTGGCGGATGATGCCGGCCGGTGGCTCGTTCGCCTTCAAGGGCTGGCCCAGGCTCTCGCTGCGACGTTGCACAGTGAAATAGATGGGGTCGCCATTTCCCCACCAGAACCAGTCAAAGCGGTGGGTATTGACCACAATATTGGAAATGATCACATTCTCCACCACGCCGCCGTCATAAACCATAAAAGCGATGCCGCGATTGGAATTGGTGATCACAATGTTGCTAATCGTCACGTTGCGGACGGCCACCTCATTGCCATCGCAAAACTTGATGGCGCTCGAGGATGAGGAGAGGCGGCAATTGGTAACGGTAATATTTTCGCAGGCCTTGGGAGGTCCGCCGGAGGCGCGGGAAGAATAGAACACGATGGCGTCGTCGCCGGTTTCAATCGTGCTGTTACTGATCACGACGTCGCGGCAGCTATCGGGATCGATTCCATCTGCCCACACACCCAATTTCTGATCGGTGTGAATGTAGACGCCGTCGATTCTCAGCTTATCGCAATCGTAGGGGTAGAACGTCCAACTGGGCGAATTGATAATGGAAATTCCCGCGACGCGAATGTCTTTGCAGCGGACAAGCTTGATCATGTGCGGGTAGATCTTGCGGTGATCCAGATCCTTGGGAAATGAGCGCATCAAGGGAACGCCCGCTGCTTCCGCTGACTTCTGATTATCGCGGATATAGGCATCATCAATAACGTTCATTTTCCAAACGTATTCGGATTGCCCGTTGATGGTGCCACGACCTTCGATGGAGATGTTTTCCAGGTCCTCACCCAGCAACAGAGCATCAGTGGTGAAGTCGGATTCCGAAGTCGAGCCGAACAGCGTCGCGCCGATTTCCAAGTAGAGCTTCACGTGGCTGCGCAGGTGCAGAGTTCCAGACGTGTAATCGCCCGCGGGAAGATAAACCTCTCCGCCGCCGGATTTTGCAGCGGTATCAAGGGCTTTCTGAATGGCCTGGGTGGCAATGTCCGCCTTCTTGCCTGTAGCGCCGAAATCTTTGACATTGAAGACGTCACCACTCGCTTGGGCGCGCAAAAATGAAGCCGATAGCAAGACCTGCAAAGCCAGGCACGCCAGAACTGTTCTTACCAGAAACTGCTTTCGCATTATCAATCTCCTTGGATCCTGTCCCGCTTCGCCGGGGCAAGTTCCATTCCAATACAATTTTCACCCGAGCCATAGGCGGCGCGAATTAGTGGGGAAATTATCCCCACGGTCGCAGCCGTGACGGGCAGAGGTGATTTTCTCTGGCACACCGCACCAACTCATCCCTTGAGATAACCCTGGGTCGCACAGCTCGATGTGGGCAGAATTCCGAAAGGGTGCCTCTTGAAAACCTCCGAGAAACCTCACAGCGCGGCCATGTGCGTTTATAATGTCTGGGCGAAAACCTGTCAACGCTTTTCTCCGTCATCCACGCAGGCTTTCCCATTAAGACACAGTATGAATTGTAATTAACGTCGCGCCCCCGGCAAGAGATGATGGAAAGATGCGGTGCTTCGGGATTACACTAACGCCGGCAAAGAATTCGTGGGCATAGCCGAGAATTCAGAGGGCATCACGGCGTAGCGACCATGTTCAAAAGGACTGATTATGAAACGACGAGATTTCCTTCCCTTTCTGCTGTCCCCCGCGCTTGCCGGAACCGGCGCGCAGGCCTTTGCGCGGGCAAGTTCCGTTCCGGACATGAAGATCACGCGCATTGATACCACCTACTTCAAGCCCGGATCCAATCTGCCCTGGGAACCCAACTGGACCTGGGTTCAAATTCATACCAACAATGGCCTGGTGGGATTAGGCGAAACGTACCCGCGCAATGAGGCGGAAGTGGGCGTGGTGCATACCACCATCGCCAGCATGCTTCTCGGCCGCGATCCGCGCGACATCGATCGCATCTGGGCGGATTTCTACCGCACGTTCGATTTTCAGGTGACGGGTGGCGCAGAGATGCGCGCGCTCAGCGCTGTCGATCTGGCGCTTTGGGACCTCCTGGGCAAGTCCCTGAACGTCCCGGTCTACCGCCTGCTCGGAGGTAAGTCCAACCCAGAGATTCGCATTTACAACACGTGCTTTGGCCATCGCTACGACTTCAATAAAGAGCCGGAAAAGATCATGCACGAGTTGATCGATCGCTACGGCGTCCGGGCCATCAAGATTTGGCCCTTTGACCGCGCGGCCTTACGCAACCAGCACGAATACATCACCACCGCTGACATTGAAGAAGGCCTGGCCCCCGTACGCAAGCTGCGTGACACGTTTGGGAACGACATTGAAATTCTGATGGAGTTTCACAGTTGCTGGGACCTCACTTCGGCAGTTCGAATTGCCAAAGCGCTGGAGCCCTATCGCCCCATGTGGCTTGAGGACATGCTTCTGCCCGGCAATTTCTCGCAATACAAGGTTCTGGCTGACTCCACCTCAAACCCCATTACCCTCAGCGAGCGCCTGGCGGGCCGAATGGAATTCCTGCAGATGCTGGAAGCACGCGCCGCGAAGTATGTGATGTTTGACGTCACCTGGTGCGGCGGGCTGAGCGAGGCGAAAAAGATTTCGACAATGGCCGAAGCGTTTGAACTTCCCGTGGCGCCGCACACGGCTGGCGGCCCCCTGCTCTTCTACGCTTCAACCCATCTCACCACGGCGCTGACAAACGTGGCCATCCAGGAAAGTTGCCAGGTCTTTTACGAAACAACGTGGCCGACAATGCTGGAGAATCCCATCGTTCCCCACGACGGGAAGATCCGCGCCCCGGAGATTCCGGGGCTGGGCATGCTGGTCAAACCGGAAGTCTGGACGAATCCCGCAGCGATTACTCGCACCACCACGGCCTGATCCAGAAACATATTGCCCACATAGCGTTCACGCGGGAGGCTGATCCACCGCCCCCCGTGTGGGCGTCCGTGTAGTTTCCCATCCCATCCAGCTGAATCGGCTCACTACAATAATTGACGCCACAGGAACGTGGCGCTAGACTCCTTGGCGCGAGGCGACTGGATCCCCACGATGGAGGAGTAATCATGAAATTCACGATCGGACGCAGAGATTTTCTGAAAGGCCTGGCCGCGATTCCGGCCGCCGCAACACTGGCAAACTTCCGGGCCATGGCTGCGCCTGATCGCAGGAAGGTGAAGATTACCGATGTAAAGGTGATGACCTTCGGGTCCGGGCCGCGGAACATGGTGAAGATCGAAACCGATAGCGGCATCTCAGGAATCGGCGAAGCTTATTGGGGACGCGGCATCAAGGACATTATTCTTGGCAACTTGCTCAATCAAGTGATTGGCGAGGATCCGCTGGACATCGAGCCACTCTGCACCAAGATGGCGCGATACACCGGGGGATCCGGTGGCGACGTGGGCGTTACCGTGACTGCGATCACTGGCGTTGAAATCGCCCTGTGGGACTTGGCGGGAAAGATCCTCGGCGCCCCGGTGGTGAAACTTCTGGGCGGGCAGTATCGCGACGGCGTGCGCGCTTACTGGACTCTTGATCCCAAAAATATTCTCGACCCTGTATCTTGCCGCGAGTTCGCCTCTTATGTTAAAAACCACCGCCTTGGCATTACCGCCGTCAAAACCAACGCGGATAATTTTGCACTGAAGTACGATCCCCAATTCAAAGAGCCCGGCCATGAGCCCTTCAGCCGCCACCTGACGAACAAGGACCTGGACCGCATTGCCCAGGGATTCCAGAATGAGCGCGAGGCCGTGGGCCCCGATGTCGATATCGCCGCGCATTGCCATTGGGAATACGACCTGATCGATGCGCTGGAACTGGCGCGGGCCGTTCAACCGATTCGGCCCATGTGGCTGGAGGATCCGATGCCGCCCGACTTTGCCGACTCCTGGGCTAAGTTGACGGCAGCTTCACCCGTGCCCATCCTCACTGGCGAAAACCTCTACCGCGTGCAGGGATTCCGGCCCTTTATCGAGAACAATGCCGTCCACCTGGTGCAGATCGATATTCCCAAGTCAGGCGGCCTCATTGAATCCAAGAAGATTGCCGACCTGGCCAACCTCTATGACATCCCGGTGTGCGCGCACACGGCGTCGAGCCCTCTGGGGGCAATCGCCGCTGCCCACTGTGCCGCCTCAATGCGTGATTTTCGCGCGATGGAGTTTTCAATTGGCCCCAATCCCCCACAGGATGTCGATGGTTGGGAAAAATTCGTCATCTACGATGGCCCGGTGATCAAGGACGGGAAGTATCAGATTCTCGACAGGCCTGGCTTCGGCGTGGAACTGAACGAAGACGTGGTCCGCGCCAACCTGCCTCCCGGGGAAGCGTGGTGGGGATGATCAGGTGTAAAGCCGCGCCAGCCTCTTCCGAACTTCCGCAGTAGATGCATCACGCCGGATGCAGTTCCCGAATTCATCAAGGGTTAGCCGCCATCGGAGGACTATGTTCACGGGACGAACGCAAAGGTTGGGATTGTTGGTTGCTCCGCTGATGGTCGCGGCCGCACTTTGGGCACTCCCTTTGCCTCAGGAAACCAAATCAACTTCCACCACTGATCCACTTTCCACCTACCGGATCAGTGACGTCATTCCCGTAGCGCCCCGAGGAGGGGCCAGCCAGATCGTGCTCGATGGTGAATGGGAACTCGCCGAAGCGCAGGGGGAGATCTGTGCTAATCAGCCTGATTTGGCGGGCCTTAAGTGGACGCGCGTGAGAATACCCAACACCATCCAGCACGCGCTGTTTGAAGCGGGAGCAGTTCCCAACCCCTGGTACGGCGCCAACTGGAAGCAGCTGCAATGGATTGCTGAGCGCGACTGGTATCTTCGCCGCCGCTTTCGCACTCCCTCAGGGTGGAGTGGACGCCGCCTTCGGCTGACGTTTGATGGAGTGGACTACCAGGCGGCCATGTGGCTCGACGGAAAATTGCTGGGGGTTCACGAGGGGATGTTCGGCGGACCCACTTTTGAAATCTCACCAGCCGCTCCAGTGGAGCATGAGCTTGTCGTGCGTTTGATTCATGAAAAGCAACCCAACGCCATGATTGAGGGCTTTGCCACCATGAAATCAAACGTCATGAAGTCATGCGCACTGGACAACTGCGCACAAGCCTGGGGCAACAAATTTCGCACAATAGGAATTTGGAGGTCGGTGCGGCTGATAAGTTCGGGCGCCACTTACATGGAGACCCCCTACGTCCGCACTGATAGCGTTAATGCCACCGCCGCCCGATTGTGGGCGCAAGCGATGATGGTCAACACCGGCGCTGTTCCACTTGAGTGCACGGTGGCGGCAAAGATCATTGACCCTTCGAGCGGAAAGACGATTTGGACGAACACGGCGCAACAAACCTGCCCGCCAGGAACGTCTTACTGGGAACAGGCAATCGAGCTTCCCCACGCCCGCCTCTGGTGGCCCAACGGCTTGGGATCGCAACCGCTTTACCGCCTGGAACTTTCGCTCTCAAATCAAGGGAAATCTCTTGATGCAATTTCTTCGCGGTTTGGAATCCGCACACTGGAAATGCGCCGCAACCCCTACATGCGTGGCCGGCCGCGCTCCAATCCCGGCCAACCCGGGTGGCTTTCTGATTTGACCCTGTTGCATGCGAAGCCTGACCGTTATCGATGGGGACGCACTGAATTCCTTGCCCCAGACAACCTTGTTGATTATGACGGGCTGTACAATTCCGACGAATCGCAGCGCTATCTTTTCGCCGTCAATGATCGCCCATTTTATGTCAAAGGCGTCTGCTGGCTCACCTCTGACGACCTGCTATCACTAACACCGCAACGGGAAGAGTGGATGATCCGGGCGGCCAAGGCGGCGGGCATCAACCTCTTTCGCCTCAACGGTGGCAATGACATTTTTGAAACAGAGCAGTTCTACAACCTCTGTGACGAAAATGGAATTCTCGTTTGGCAGGAACTGCCCTTCACGTGGACTGCAGAAGCAAAGATTCCACTGGTTGTCTGGCGTGAACAACTCAAGCGCTCCATCCTGCGCCTGCGGCAACACACGTCCCTGGCCGTCTATGTGGGGGGAAATGAGTTCATGCCCTATCAGGACTTTCTCGCGCCCTATCTGGGGATTGCACGCGAACTGATTGCGGCTTATGACAATCGTCCCTTTCGGATGTCATCACCTGGCGGAAGCGACCACCACGCTTACTCCACGCCCACGCACCGCTTTCATGATGTCTGGGGTGGCGATCCCAACTGGTATCTCAAGCTTTGGGGCGAGGCTGCAAATTTCGTCTCTGAATGGTCTTACTGGTCCTATGCAAACATGTCGCTGTTGAAGCGCATCGTGCCCCCCCAGGAACTGGATGGCGGCACCGTGGGATACGATTTCAAGAAATTCTATGACGCCCATCCCACCATTTTTGATCATAGTGATATGGGCGAGGCTGACTCTTTGGTTCCGCTCGTTCACAACAAAGCTTCCTGGTACGGCGACCTTGGGCAGGCTGGGTTGGAACAACTTGTTGAGTACAGCCAGATTGCCGAAGCTGACGTCTACGGTTACGTGTTTGAGCACTGGCGCTCGCAGTTTCCATACAAAGGCGGCGAAACGCTCTGGTCCTACAATTCTCACGCGCCCGCTTCCTACTGGAACCTCATTGACTGGTTCGGCCAGCCCCAGATTGCCTACTACAGCACGAAGCGCGCGGACGAACCCATTCACATCATGGCCAACCTGCACTCTTTCACCTGGGCGCCGGGTGATAACTTTGTGGCAACTGTCTGCGGGGTGAACGACGGGTTGCAACCGATAAAAGGCGCCCGCGTGGAGGCCCGAATCCTGGACGGGAAAATGAAACCACTGCTCATTCGCAACTGGATAACGGACCTGCCTTCGAATGGCATGCGCAGCGAAGCGAGAGACATTACCCTGCACCTGCCGGCGGACATGGCCCCCACATACTTGTTTCTCGATTTAACCTTGAGCAGCCAAAAAGGAGAAAGGCTTTCAAACCGCGTCTACTGGATTCGGGTTGATAACCTGCCGCGCGACCCTGCTGCACGCGCAAAACAGTTGAGTTCAGCCGATATCGCGGTCAACTCCGGCCCGTGGCTAAGACCTGAAATTGAGGCAGTGCCGACGAAGCTTACGGCTGAGATCCTTGGGTGTGTTCAGGAAGGACCGGAGGCAAAACTCAGGCTGAGAATCAAAAACAACGGTTCAAAGCCCGCATATCCCATCCGGCTCACAATCGAACCGGATTGGCATTCCGTCCTGTGGACTGACAACTTCTTCTGGCTCGATCCCGGCGAAATAGCCATTGTCCAAGCCACAATCAGACTGGATATGAATGGCCTCGACCCACTGCTGAATCCCGAGGTGGCGGCCATCTCCGATCTAAAATTCAAAGTATCCGCCTGGAATGTGCGGGGGGAGAGTTTCTCACTACGAAAGATGTAGAGTTTCTCAGGTATTGGACATTCCCGTTACACGCCGATCAAAGCAACACTAGAACACAGTATGCCCCGCAAATTCCAAAGTTGTACCATGTAACAATAAAAAAATATTTCGCAGTTGGGATGGTCCTTTTTTGGGACAAATGTGCTATACCTACCCGTCGCGACGGCTCTGTTGATCGGGGCGTCTGTTCGCTCCTGTTAAGTGTTGGTTAAGCGTCTAAGGACACACCTATGGAACTAGTCAACGGACGACCAAAGGAACCGTGCGGGCTTGGGTTCGAAGAGCTCTGTAGATTGTCGGACCCTGATCTGATCGCGCATCTCAAGGATGGACACATTGATGCGCTCGCTGTGCTCTTTGACCGTTACCACCGCTTGATCCTGAGCGTGGCGTTCAAAATTCTTCGCGATCCCTCCGAGGCCGAAGATGTCATGCAATCCGTCTTCCTGGAAATTCACCGGGTGGCCGGGCAATTCGAAGCCGCGCGAGGCAGTGCGAAAGTTTGGCTGCTCCAATACGCCTACCATCGCAGCATGAATCGGCGTGAGTACCTCAAAGTTCGGGGCTTTTACGCCCGTGACCAGCAGGAGCGTCGTCCCGCCAGTTCGGCAGGGTTCCCGACTCGTGATACCGTACAACGGCTATTGACCCTTCCGGAAGTCCGCTGCATGGTTCATGAGGCTATGGAAAGCCTCAATCAACCCCAGCAGAATGTTCTTCACATGGCATACTTTGAAGATATGCCCCTCAAGGATATTGCTTTGAGCACAGGGGAATCACTGGGAAACGTCAGGCATCACTATTACCGTGCCCTTCGCCGCATGCGCTCGTTGTTGCTGCCCAGCGACGCTGGCAGAACCAACAGCCGCACGAGGGAGCCGGAATTTGAAATTGCGTCGCGGGGGTCTGTTGATGTGGAAACCTAGGGTTTTCTGGAAGAAAATCAATCCAGCCGATTCCACCGGGCTTTCATCGGAAGAATACGGGCAGATTATCGAGCACGTGGAGCAATGCAACTCCTGCCATTCTGCCCATGCGGGGTTCCTTTCCTTTCTTGAGCATTTGGCCGTCGGGGAAAGTGACGGAGTAAAGGACGACATCCGGCGCCACATTGAAGATGGCGGCCTGAGAGAGCGCTTTGTTCAACGGGCGCGCGCCGAGGGCATTCCGTTTTCAAGCGCCGCGGCGGCTTCCCGCCAGCCCAACACTCGCCCGGTGCTTTCATACCGCTGGGTGACGGCCGCTGCGCTGGCTGCCGTGATCCTGGTCGCCGTGGGCCAGCGCATTGTGTACCGGCCTTCCACACCGTCCTTGCAGGCACTGATTCAAACCCCGGAACAACAAACATTGATCGCGCATAGTCAAATCGACCGCAAACTGCAAGCGAAACTCGCGGAGCTCCAGTCTGCAGCGGACGAATCGAAGAAAGAGATTTCCGATTTGCAGGATGAGAACGCCGGAATGGCCTTGCAGATCAGCGATCTGAACAAGGACCTCTTGGGCAGGCGCGTTGAGAACCAGGGCCTTCAGCAATCGATTGTTCACTTGCGCGATCAAAACACACAACAGGCGGCCCAGTTTGACAGCAATGCCCAGCTACTGGCACGCGCCCAGGCTGAGCTGGACGATGCGCGGGCACGGCAAAAAGCCCTGGAAACAGAGAATGGAGCCGAGAAAGCAGAAGTTGGCATGCTTTCACAGCAGCTCAACACGAGATCAACAACCATTGCTCATGACCGAGAACTGCTCGCCGAGGGGCGCGATATCACCGATCTCATGGGAGCGCGCAACCTTCACATCATTGATGTTCGTGACGCCGATGGAAAAGGCAAGAACCAAAAGTCCTTTGGAAGAATCTTCTACACGGAGGGCAAGTCGCTGATCTTCTACGCCTACGATCTGGACCAGGGAAAGGTGAGCAACGCCCACTCCTCGTTCCAAGTCTGGGGCGAACGCCTCGGCGAACCCACTTCAGTGAGAAGCTTGGGGATCTTATTTACTGACAGCAAAGACCTTAAGCGATGGGCACTCACCGTCGACGACCCACAGCAGCTTGCTGAAATCGACTCCTTATTTGTAACCCTCGAGCCCCATCAGGGCGCCAGAAAACCGATCGGCGGTAAGATTCTCTTTGCCTTCCTGGGGGGAAAGGCAAATCACCCCTAAGCGATTCTTACTGCCCGATTCCCAGGCCCACACACCGGGAATCACCAATTTCCCCAAGCCACGGGAAAACACATTGCCTTGGGCACCCCGTCCAACCAATTACCATTCATTCAGCCCACATTTGAAAATTATGTTTCGGTACAATTTACTGCTTTCAGCGGCATACATAATCAGGTAGAAACTATCCGTGTGGAAGAGGGGGATTCAGATGAGGAGAAGATCTGTTAGATTCGCAGTATTCGCCGTGCTTGGTCTGTTTTTGGGCTTTTTCGCGGGCTCATTATACGCGCAGACCACGAGCGCTACGGTCAACGGAAGGATAACCGACCCGCAAGGGAACAGCGTGCCGGCGGTTGAAGTGCGGGCCGTCAACATTGATACGAACGTAGATTTCATTGCCAAAACCAACGATGCCGGGATCTACGTTATTTCCGACCTTCCCCCCGGACGCTATCGGCTGCTCGTACGCAAGGAGGGGTTTAAGGAGATCAACAAGGTAAATTTTGAACTTCACGTCCAGGATACGGTTGAACAGAACTTCTCTCTCGAAATTGGATCCATCTCCCAGTCGATCACCGTCACGGGGTCCGTCACCCCATTGAACACGGAGACGGCCAAGGAAGCCTCGACCATCAACAACGTGATGGTGCAGGACCTGCCGATCGTCGTGGGTTCGGCTCTGCGCAGCCCCCTGGATCTTGCCTCCTTGACGCCAGAGGCCAAGAACTACAATACCGCCATTGCCAACGGCTCTGCCGCGCCCGGAACGAACACTTCCGACAGCTTCTCGATTGGCGGTGGTCAGGCTCGCGCCTTCGGGATCACCCTGAATGGGATCACCTTGATGGCAGGCAATTCCACCCCCAATTCCTGGCTTACCTACAACACGCCGCCGCTCGATGCCATCACGGAGTTCACCGTGGAAACCAATGGCTACAAGGCGGAATTTGGCCATGCCCAGGGTGGCGTGATGACCTTCTCTTCCAAAGCTGGCACCAACGCCTTCCACGGATCCGCATTTGAGTTTCTGCGCAATACGGACCTGGACGCCAATTACTTCTTCAGCAACAAAAACCATATTCCGCGTTCTATTTACAAGCAGAATGACTTCGGAATCAATGCCGGCGGTCCGGTGTACATTCCCCACATCATTAACGGCAAGAACAAGACGTTCTTTTATGCCGCCTATGAGGGCTTCCGCAACCGCGTCGGCGCGAATGGTACGGCCTTCACCGTGCCCACCGCCAAAATGCTGACAGGTGATTTCTCCGATTGGGTCAACAGCTCGAACCAGATGATACCCATCTATGACCCCACCACCACCACCCTGACCCCAGGGGGATACGTGCGGACGCCGTTCACGAATAACTACATCTCCCCCACCGTCTGGGATCCTCTGGCCTCGAAATTGGTGGGAGTCTTTGCCGGCGGTACAGGTGGGCAGGTGCTCCCCAACACCACTGCTGCAGATGGAACGGTGGGCGCCGTACAAAACAATTACCTGGTCACCAAGGGCACCATCGTAAGCCCCTGGAACAAATTCAGCATCAACGGTGATCACGTTATCAACGATAAAAACAGCATCTCCGGCTATTATGGCCGAACCCGGGAAACGAATACCGGGGGGCCGGATGGCGCCCCGGTTCTACCCGGCAATTACAGCAATTACCAGCCCCAACACAATAGCAGCGACGTGTTTCGCGCCAGTTGGACCCACACGTTTAACCCAACAGTGTTGAACTACCTCTACCTCGGCGCCAACGTTTGGAAACAGTTTGCTGAATCCTACCAGCAGGCTCAGGGGAATTGGCAAAGCAAGTTCTGCTACCCCAACGTACCCACATGCAATTTGACTTTGATGCCTGTGTTATACGGAAGCGATGGATGGAGCCAATGGGGGAGTACCGGGGACAGCGGCTCGAATCAACCGGTTTATAGTATGAATGACAATCTCACCTGGGTGCATGGACGGCACACCTTCAAGTTCGGCGGGACCTACCAACATAATGACTATGACGGACTCTCAGACTCAGGGGTCATGGGCTACACGAATTATAGCACCGCGGAAACCGCCGTCCCGGGCAACACCAACTACAAGACCGGGGGCGGAAATTCTTTCGCATCCTTCCTCCTGGGGCAGGTCGATAGCGGTACGGTCACTACGCACCGTCTCATCGATCAGGTTTATCGCTATATGGCGGCTTTCGCACAGGACGATTGGCATGTCAGCAACCGCTTGACCATCAACGCGGGGCTGCGCTGGGAATCCACCCTGCCGGATCTGAATCCAGTCAACGAACTGACCAATTTCAACCCCACCAAACCCAATCCCAAAGCGGGCAATATTCCCGGTGCTCTGGACTTCGCAGGGTATGGGCCGGGACGGATTGGAAGAACCAATTTCGGAGGATATCATTTCCTTGGTTTCGGGCCCCGCCTGGGCATTGCCTATCGCCTCGACAACAAAACCGTTATCCGCGCCGCCTACTCCCGGTCGTTCGGTTTTGATGTCACCGCGCAGGGCTCCGCCCACTATTCCGGGTTCTTCCAGGTCTTTAGCCCCGTCAACACCACCACCGGGGTTCAGCCGTCGTGGCAATTCCAAAACGGGTTCCCGGCCTACCCATTGCCCCCCTTGATTGATCCCTCCTTCGGCAACGGCAGCGCGGTGCAATGGTTCCAAGGCGCGGAAGCTACTCTTCTGCCCACAATCGACGCCTGGACTTTTTCCATCCAGCGCCAGTTGACTCCCACCACGATGGTGGAGATTGCTTACTCCGGCGATAAGGGCACCCACTTGCTGAGTGGGGAGGATAATTACGATCAGACGCCTTTCTCGGACTTTCAGAAGTACGGCGCCACCCTGCTGAACAGCAGCGCCACGTCCCAGGCGGCGGTCAACGCGGGCATAACGCTGCCGTGGCCAACCTTCACCGGTTCGGTGTCCCAGGCACTGCGGCCCTTCCCGCAATACACGGCGATTGACACTGAGAGTGGCGGGGGCGACCACAGTGGCAGTTCGGAATATGAGGCGCTGATTCTACAACTTCAGAAACGCGTGGGCAGCGGTCTGACCGTTCAGACCTCCTACGTGTTTTCCAAGCTCGAGGACACTTCCGAGGGAGCGGCTCAGCAGGTCTACGCCATGAACCAGGCTCAACGTTACCTGGATAAATCCATCAGCGGGGATGATCTGACCCACAACTTCAAACTCGCCTGGGTTTACGAATTGCCTTTTGGGAAAAACAAGCGGTATCTGACGAGCGGTGCGGCCTCAGCGATCCTGGGCGACTGGCGGGTTTCGGGGATCCAGTACTACTCCAGCGGCTATCCCATTTCCTTGGCCACCACCATCAGCCTGCCAATTTTCGCGGGCTCCAACCGTCCCACCGTCCCCTCGAATTCCGGGTGGGGGTGTTCGAAGACGTCGAACTTCGATCCGTCTGTTGACACCTTCTTCCAGCCCGCTTCCTTCTTTGGAGCTCAACCAAGCAATACGTTTGGCAATGCGCCCCGCTATAACGGCGGATGCCGTCAATTCGCCAATTACAACGAGAACCTTTCCTTGAATCGGAAAATTCGGATTACCGAAAGAGTAAACCTGGATTTCCGCATGGAAGGGTATAATATTTTCAATCGGGTACGGTTCGGCACCGGATCCACAACCCTGCAAAGCTCAACTTTTGGCAAACTGACTTCCAATAACGATATTTTCAACACGCCGCGGCAACTGCAGGCGGCACTTCGTTTGAACTGGTAGCTGTTCTTTGGGCGGAAGCCCGGCAACCCCTCGCCAGCACTCAGGGCGGGCGGGGAAACCGGGTTTCCGCCCCCTCCTCCCCCTTCCTATTGTAGCCTCCAATCAAATCGATTTCTCTTGACAAATCTAGCTTAGGGCAATAGTATTGTGGGGTGTTGCCGCGGGGTGCCTGCATGTCCGCCCACAAGCTCTCTCCCTCGATCTTCTCCGTCCGCATCAACCTGGCGAGTCGAATCACCCAAACTTCCCTCCCTGCTTCGGCCCTCCATCATTCCTGTATTTCGGCAAGATTCCGCCCACATAGGGCTGGGTTCCGCGCTGATCTCCATTATTCCGCCCTTGGAACCGATTATGTTCATGAAACAAAAGTACTTGCTCAGTTTTTATGGAAAGAGTTTCGAATCAAAAGAAAAAGTCAAGCCGCTGAAACGAAAGAAGTTATAGTTTCAACCCGAGGACGAGTGAGGAATCAAACCGATTTCCCGCCATTTCCCTGCCTACCGACTATGTTGATGATAAATAAATCGGTTAGGCTCGGAACCGATGAAAATCAACTGGGCCCGCCAAAAACCAAGTCCATGAAAACAAGATGGTTATCAATTCGCGGGGTGGGAAAGGAAAAAAGATGTTAAAAATGAAGGTCGATCCGACTATGTACATGAAAATAAAGACGCGACTGACACAATGTCGTTTTTATTATCGCGCATTTTCTTGTGAATTGTGATGCTCAATTTCCTATATTGCCGGGTCCGTTCAATCCGGAGGCTGGCCCTGATTGCGCTGGGTGCGCTGGCGCTGGGCGGCGGGTTTTCGGCGATCGTCCCTGCCCTGCCAACGCTCTATCCGCTGCCCCAGGATTCAGTTGCGGAGCCGCCGGCCCGCTATGAAGTCCGCGCCATCCACGACCCCAACGGCACGGGCAGATTTTACATGGGCCGCGAGATCGCCCAGGTGATGGGGGCGGGAGGCATTGATTGGCTCGAACGACCGGAACGGGAAGAGCAGGAGCAACCGGACGTGGTGATCAGCGCCTTGGGCCTGCGTGGCGGCGAGGTGGTTGCCGACCTCGGCGCGGGATCAGGCTACTTCACTTTCCGCCTGGCCGCCAGGGTGGGCTCAACGGGCAAGGTGCTGGCGGTCGATATTCAAGACGAAATGCTTGAGACCTTGCGCCGGCGCGCGGCCACAATGGGAGTGACCAATGTGGAAGAGGTAAAAGGTGCCGAGAGCGATCCCCACCTGCCCGCCCGCGGCGTCGACCTGGTGCTGCTGGTGGATGTCTACCATGAACTCGCCTATCCCTACGAGGTCATGACCAAAGTTCGCGAGTCATTGAGGTCCGGCGGGCGTGTGGTATTTGTGGAGTATCGAAAGGAAGACCCTAACGTCCCCATCAAGGAAGTCCACAAGATGAGTGTGGAGCACCTTACCAAAGAGATGAAAGCAGTGGGCCTCGTCCGGTTGAAAGTCGTGGAGTCGCTGCCCTCACAGCACATCGTCATTTTCACGAAGGGGGAATGAGCATGGTTGGCTGAGGCAAGAGTGGACAGTAGGCCGAATAGGGCAACACTAAATTCTCGAAGCGGTGGCCGATTCCATTAGCCGCAATACATGATAAGCATTTATTAACTATACATTTATTATCTTTCATTGTTTCTTGCTGAGCAACTGCTCCGGCGTGGGGAGTTGCGAGGCGTTCCATCCCCCGCCCAGCGCCTCGATCAATCCTCCGCTTGCGGTCATCTGCTGAATGTGCAGGGTCACCGCGGTCTCCTGATTGGCCAGCAATGCGGTCTGCGCCGTCAACACATTCAGATAGGGATCAAGCCCCAGTTTGTAGCGGTCCTGCGCGATGGCAAGCGTGTTCTCCGCGGACTTCACCCCGGCGTCCTGATGCTGGATCTCCACCGAGAGGATTCGCAGCGAGGCCAGGTTGTCTTCCACCTGCTGAAAGGCCGTCAGCACCGTCTGCCGGTAGTTGGCCACGGTTTCGTCGTACTGGGCGCGGAACTGCTCCATCGTGGCGCGGCGCAGGCCGGCATCAAAGATGGTCTCCGCCGCCGACGGGCCCACGGAGAAGAAGCGGCTCGGCCAGGTGAACCAGCTCGCAATGGAAGTGCTTTCCAAGCCTGCCACGGCGCTAAGCGTTACGGTGGGATAGTAGGCCGCGCGCGCGATGCCAATCTGGGCGTTGGCCTGCGCCACCAGACGCTCCTCCGCCGCGATGTCGGGGCGCCGTTCCAGAAGCTGCGAGGGCACCCCGATGGGAATCGCCGGAGGCGTGGACGCCAGAGGTTCAACGGGCAGTGAAAACGAAGATGCGGGCTGGCCGGTCAGCATGGCGATGGCATGCTCAAACTGCGCGCGCTGAATCCCCAGCGCAGTGTCCTGGGCTTTCGTGGTTTCCAGTTGAGTCTCTGCCTCTGCCACTGCTTCTTCTGTGCCGATGCCGGTCTCGTACTGGGCTTTGGTATAGTCAAGCGACTGCTGATAGTCCACCACGGTGGAATCGAGCAACTGCTTGAGCGCGTCCTGCCCCCGCATTTCAAAGTAGTCAACGGCAAGGTCAGTCTGCACGGTGAGGCGGACATTCGCCAGATCCGCCGCGCTCACCTGGGCTCCATATTCAGAGGACTTGATCGTGTTGCGAATCCGTCCAAAGAGGTCCGGCTGCCACGTGGCGTCAAACGGAAGGGCATATTCCACAAACGTCTTGGCCGCCGAAGGTGCGGAACTCGCCGGCTTGCCACCCGTCACCGTTGCCGAAGGCCGTTGCGCCGTGATGGCGGGCGTCGTGCCAACCGTGGGGAAAAGCTGGGCGCGGGCCTCTTTCACCAGGGCGCGCGAGGCAAAGAAGCTGGCAGTAGCGGCTGCGATGTTCTGATTGGAGACCGTAACCTTCTCCTCCAGAGCATTCAACTGCGGGTCACCAAAGATCTCCCACCACTTGCCGCGCAGGGCATCATCCTTCGGCGTTGCCAACTTCCAGCCGTCCGTGTTCTTGTAATCCTCCGGGGTAAGTTCCTTGTAGGCCGCAGGTGTTTCCGCCGTGGGCGCGTGGTACTTGGGACCAACATTGCACGCTGCCGCCACCAGCAAGGAGGTTACGGCAAGACAAATCCTGGCTCGTCGATGGAAGTGAATCATAAGCTTATGCACCCACAAACCTTCCCAATGTAGGGGGACGGCTTGCCGTCCCCACTCTATCCGTCACCGCCAAATGACACAGTAGGGCCAGCCCTAACCCTGCGGAATGAAGACCTTGCTGCTGGCTTCCATCAAATCGCCGCGCTGGGGGATGGACCGGCCCCGCGTTCAAGGATGATTTCTCGCCTTCTCTGCACCCGCAGCCGCAGCCGGTCAAACGTCAGGTAGACAACTGGCGTGGTGTAGAGCGTAAGCATCTGGCTCAGGATCAGTCCGCCCACAATCGTGATGCCCAACGGGCGGCGGAGTTCATATCCCGTGCCCGTTCCCAGTGCCAGCGGCAGTGCGCCCAAAAGTGCCGCCATGGTGGTCATCAGGATGGGGCGGAAGCGTAACATGCACGCTTCAAAGATTGCGTCGGCCGGGCGTTTGCCCTCATTGCGCTCGGCCTCAAGGGCAAAGTCGATCATCATGATGGCGTTCTTTTTGACGATTCCAATCAGCAGCACGATGCCAATGATGGAGATGATATTCAGGTCCACTTTGAAGAGCATCAGGGCTAGCATGGCGCCCACGCTCGCCGACGGCAACGAGGATATGATGGTCAGGGGATGGACCAAGCTTTCGTACAGGATGCCGAGAACGATAAACACCGCCAGCAGCGCAGTCAGAATCAGCACGGGCTCAGTGCCCAGCGATTGCTGGTAGGCCTCCAGAGTACCGGAGTAGAACCCTTGCAAGGTTGAAGGCGCGCCGAGCCGACTCTGCATCTGGGAAATGCTCTGTGTGGCGTCGCTCAAGGAGACGTTGGGAGCAAGATTGAAGGAGACTGTGACCGAGGGGAATAACCCCGTGTGATTCACCGCGAGGGGGGTGGTGTTGGCTCTGCCCTTGGCCACAGCAAGCAGCGGAATGTTATGCCCCTTGGAGGAGAGCAGGTAGATGTCCTTCAACCCTTCCGGGCTCTGCCAATATTGCGGAGCAACCTCCAGCACCACGTAATACTGATTCAACTGCGTGTAGATGATGGAGACTTCCGATTGGCCAAAAGCGCTGTACAAGGCTGAGTCCAGCGATTGTGAGGTCAATCCCAGCCGGGCAGCTGTAGCGCGATCGTAGGTCATCAACTCATCCAGACCGCCATTTTGCTGGTCGGAGCTTACGTCCTGAAGACCGGGAAGGCGCTTCATCGCCGTCAGCAGAATCGGCCCCCACTTGTTAAGATCTGCCGTCGAGTCGGCCTGGATCGTGTATTGATACATCGCATTGCCGGATCGTCCACCAATCCGCAAATCCTGCACGGGCTGAAGGAAAGCTGAAGCCACCGGTAAGCGGCTCAACTTGGGGCGGAGACGGTCAATAACCTGGGAGGCACTGGCATCGCGTTCCTCAAGAGGCTTGAGAGCAATGTAAAGAGATCCCGAATTGGTCGCCCCACCTCCGCCGGAAAACCCGATCACGTTGGCGACGGCGGGATCTTTCTTGACCACGTCAATAATTTTCTGAACAGAATTGTTCATTGCCGGAAAGGACGAGTCCTGCGGCCCGCGGACACTGCCGGAGATTGCACCCGTGTCCTCCACCGGGAAGAACCCCTTGGAGATTTTGAAGATCACCACCACATTCAGGGCAATGGTGAGGAACAGAACGATCAGGGTAAGGGTGGGATGGTCGAGCACCCAGCGCAAGGTTTTGCGATACAACTTCAACACCCCTTCAAATACGTTTTCGGTGGCGGTGAAAATACGCCCATGCTTTACACTGCGTTCGTCTTTCAACAAGTAGGCGCACATCATGGGCGTGGTGGTAAGGGAGATGACCATCGACACCACAATGGACGTGGAGAGAGTGACGGCGAACTCACGAAACAGGCGACCCACGATGCCGCCCATCAACAGAAGAGGAATAAAGACGGCGATCAGCGAAATGCTGATGGTGAAGACCGTGAAGCCGATCTCCTCCGCCCCTTTCAACGCAGCGGCAAACGGCCTCATGCCGTCCTCAAGGTGGCGCGTTATGTTTTCCATGACCACAATGGCGTCATCCACCACAAATCCCGTGGAGATCGTCAAGGCCATCAGAGACAGATTGTCGAGGGTGTACCCAAACAGGTACATCACTGCGAATGTACCAATCAACGAAACGGGCACTGCAACCGCGGGAATCAGCGTTGCGCGGCCATTCCGAAGGAAGACAAACACCACGAGAATGACAAGAATGATGGAGATAATCAGCGTCCTCTCAACGTCAGAAACGGCGGCGCGAATGGTGATGGTGCGATCAAGAACGATGGTGGTGTCAATCCCGAGAGGAATGGATGCCTGGATCAATGGAAGTTGCGCGCGGATGGCGTCGACCGTTTCAATGATGTTGGCGCCGGGCTGACGGAAGATGATGACCGTGATCGCGCGCTTGTTGTTGAGGTAGCCTGCGGCGCGGATGTTCTGCACGGAATCGGTGACCTGCGCTACATCGGAAAGACGAATGGCCGCCCCGTTGCGATAACCAACCACAAGCGGCTTGTAATCCGCAGCGTGCGAGATTTGGTCGTTGGCGATAATATCCGCGGTCACAATGCCGTCCGTAATTTGGCCTTTGGCGAGGTCGGAATTCTGGAGGCTCAGCACTGACTGCAAATTGCCAAGGGTAAGTCCGTAGCTGGCCAATTGTGTGGGATTGGCGTCTACGCGAACAGAGGGCAGCGCACCGCCACCCACGCTCACCTGCCCGACGCCCTGAATCTGCGACAACTTCTGCGCGAGGACGGTGGAGGCTTCGTCATAGATCTTATCCGGACCGTATTTGTCGGAGGTGAGCCCCAAAATCATAATCGGTGAGTCAGCTGGGTTAACTTTGCGATAGGTGGGGTTGCCTGGCAAGTTTGCGGGAAGATAGGTGCGAGCGGCATTGATGGCGGATTCCACATCGCGCGCCGCACCATCAATGTCGCGACTGAGGTCAAACTGAATAGTCACCGAGGTGCTGCCCAGCGAACTGGCGGAGGTCATTTCCGTCACCCCGGCGATGTGACCAAACTGCCGCTCGAGCGGAGTGGCAACGGACGACGCCATGATATCGGCACTTGCGCCTGGCAGGCCGGAACTGACGGAGATCGTGGGAAAGTCGACCTCAGGAAGGGGCGCGACGGGAAGCACTTCAAACGCAATCATCCCGGCAAGGGCAACGGCGACGGTGAGCAAAGTCGTGGCTACCGGCCTGCGAATAAAGGGCGCGGAGATGTTCATGCCGGCCCTGCCAGTTCTGCGCCTCCGGTTTCCGGCGGATTCGATGAGTGCGCAAAGCGATGGGCCAGATTGTCAAAGAAGATGTAGATGACAGGCGTGGTGTAAAGCGTAAGCGCCTGGCTGAGCAGCAATCCGCCCACCATGGCGATGCCCAGGGGCCGGCGCAATTCAGAACCGAAACCTGTGCCGAGCGCCAACGGCAACCCGCCCAGCAACGCGGCCATAGTGGTCATCATAATGGGACGGAAGCGAAGCAGGCAGGCCTCATATATGGCGTCCGTCGCATTCTTTCCATGCTTACGCTCGCCCTCCAGGGCAAAGTCCACCATCATGATGCCGTTCTTCTTTACAATTCCGATGAGCAGAACAATGCCGATGATCGCCACCACGCTCAAATCCTGGTGGAACAGCATCAGGGCAAGAAAAGCGCCGACGCCCGCGGAGGGCAGGGTGGAAAGAATCGTAATCGGGTGGATAAAGCTCTCGTACAAAACCCCAAGGACAATGTAAACCGTGATCAGGGCGGCAAGTATCAGCAACGGTTCATTGGAAAGTGAGTTGGTGAACGATGCCGCGGTGCCTTGGAATCCGGCTTGAAGACTGGGCGGCATGTGCATGTCTGTTTGCGCCTTATTAACCGCCTCAATGGCGCTGCCAAGGGAAGCGCTCGGCGAGAGATTGAACGAAACGGTAATCGCCGGGAATTGCCCCTGGTGAGTGATGGCAAGAGACTCCGTGGTGTTCTCGAAGTGCGCAATCGCGCTGAGTGGCACGGCACTGCTGGTGGCTGAACTGGTGGCGCCCGCAGATCCAGCTCCCTTGCTGGAATTCGCAGTGGCAGTGCTGGCGGTGAGGGCATTGGCTGGAGGAGCAAGGCTGTTGGCCGCCGGAGTGTAAAGGGCGGAACCCGTTAGCGAATTCGACCCGGCGGAGGATGATCCTGAAGCCGCAAAGGAGGTGGATGCTCCCGCGCCGCTCGCGCCGGAAGAAGCACTGGACTGAATGTAAATTTCATTCAGCTTGTTGGGATTCTTTTGAAACTGCGGCTCAGCCTCCAGAACCACATGGTATTGGTTAACCTGCGTATACATGGTACTGATCTGGCGCTGGCCGAAGGCGTCGTACAAAGTGTTATCAATTGTCGTCGGCGCGATGCCCAGGCGCGATGCGGTGGGCCGGTCAATGACCAGAGAAACCGCAAGTCCGCCCGGTTGTTGATCCGTGGCCACATCCTCCAAATCAGGCAGGGTCTTTAACCGATTGACAAAACGGTTGGTCCAATCACTCAGTTCATTCGCATCGGGGTCTTCCAGCGCGTACTGATACTGCGTGCGGCTGACACGGTCATCAACGGTGATATTCTGCACCGGTTCCATGAACAACTGAATTCCCTGGACCTTGCTTACGCGCTCGTTAAGCCTGCGGATTAGGTCTGCTGCACTGATACTGCGATCTGCGAGGGGCTTTAAGTTGATTGACATTCTTCCGCTGTTGGTCGTCACATTGGTTCCATCGGCTCCGATAAATGACGAGACAGTGTCCACTGCAGGGTCTTCCAACACAGCCTTGGTAATCTCCAACTGCTTCTTGGCCATCGCCTGCGAACTGATCGCCGGTGGCGCCTGCGTAATCCCCTGGATGATGCCCGTGTCTTGTATGGGGAAAAAGCCCTTGGGGATGATGATGTACAGGAAAATAGTAAGCAGCAGCGTTCCCACGGCCACAAGCAGTGTGACCGTCTGGAATCGAAGGACGACCTTAAGCGTCCGGCCATAGAACGCGATCATGCCTTCGAAGGCACGCTCCGTGATTTTATAGATGCGACCCTGCTGATCTTCAGGCTCGCGCCGCAGGATTCGCGCACTCATCATGGGCGTGAGCGTCAGGGAGACCACTGCCGAAACCATGATGGTTACGGCAAGGGTCACGGCAAATTCGCGGAACAGTCTTCCCACCACATCGCCCATGAACAAAAGGGGGATCAGCACGGCAATGAGCGAAACAGTCAGCGAGAGAATGGTAAATCCAATTTGTTCCGCGCCCTTGAGCGCAGCTTCCATGGGCGGATCGCCCGCTTCAATGTAACGGGCGATGTTCTCAATCATCACGATGGCATCGTCAACCACGAAACCGGTGGAGATGGTCAGCGCCATCAGCGAGAGGTTGTCCAGGCTGTAACCAAGGACGTACATCGCGGCAAAAGTTCCCACCAGTGAAAGAGGCACTGCCACGCTGGGGATGATGGTGGCGTAAAGGCTGCGCAAAAACAGGAAGATGACCAGGACCACCAGTCCCACCGTCAACAACAGTTCGAACTCAACGTCGGAAACCGATGCTTGGATGGAGGTGGTAAGGTCGGTGAGTGTGGATACCAGAATACCGGTGGGAAGATTGGCTTCCATCTGCGGCAGCAATTGCTTGATGCTCTTGACCACGCTGATGGTGTTGGCCCCGGGCTGCCGTTGCACGTTCAGGATGACCGCCGGAGTTTCGTCCATCCACGCGGCCTGACTATTGTTCTCAACTCCATTTACGATGCGCGCCACATCGGTGAGCATTATGGGGGCGCCGTTGCGGTAGGCAACCACGACTTTCCCATAGTCGCCCGTGGTCACCAGTTGATCGTTCGCATCGATCTGGTAATCCTGTCGCGGGCCGTCAAAGTTGCCTTTGGCGGCGTTGACGCTGGACTGTGCCAGGGCAGTGCGCAGGTCCTCCATGTTGATGCCATAGGATGACATCGCTGTGGGGTTTGCTTGAATGCGAACGGCAGGCTTCTGTCCGCCGCTGATGGATACCAGACCAACCCCGCTGAGCTGGGAAATCTTCGGCGCCAGGCGTGTATCCACAAGGTCCTCAACCTGTGAAAGCGGAATGGACTTTGAGGTGATGGCCAGCGTGAGCACCGGCGCATCGGCGGGATTCGTTTTGCTATAAGTCGGCGGCGCGGGAAGAACAGAGGGCAACAGGCTCTGCGACGCGTTAATTGCCGCCTGCACCTCTTCTTCCGCCACATCGATAGCCAGCGATAGATTGAACTGAAGCACAATGACGGACGTGCCTCCAGAGCTGGTGGAGGTCATTTGGCTTAGGCCCTGGAGTTGACCGAACTGGCGCTCAAGCGGCGCCGTTACCGTCGTGGCCATCACGGTGGGGCTGGCGCCGGGATAAAACGTGAGGACCTGAATGGTGGGGTAATCGACTTCCGGCAAGGCGGAAACCGGCAGTTGGGTGTAACCCACAATGCCAACCAGCAAAATGGCGGCCATGAGCAAAGACGTGGCGACCGGTCGCAAAATGAACGGACGTGATGGACTCAAGGGCCGCTGCTCCCGCTCGAATTCGCTGAGGCCGGGTTGTTTGTCCCGGCCGGCTTGTTCGAAATTGCCACCTTGACCTTGTCCTGCAACTTGTCGAAGCTGCTGTTGGCCACAACATCTCCGGGGTTGATACCTTGAGATCCAGGGATGGATTCAACCTGCGTCATACCCCCGTCATTGACGCCGGGCTTCACGCTGACCATGTGAGCGAAATTGTTTTCAATCAAATAGACAAACGACGCCTGCCCATTTTGCTGAATGGCGGATGACGGAATCACCGTTACGCCCTCCAGCGTATTCACCAGCAGGCGCGTGTTGACAAACTGGTTGGGAAAGAGGGCATCATTGGTGTTCGCAAATTGCGCCCGCCCTTTTACCGTCCCCGTCGTCGTGTCAATTTGATTGTCGATGGTCAACAGTGTCCCTGTGGCCAGTTTTGTCAGCGCCGTACGATCAAGGGCATCGACGGGGAGTTTGGCCCCCGCCTTCAGGCGTGCTTGAACCGGACCCAAACTGTCTTCTGGTATGGTGAAGATAACGGTGATGGGCTCGAGCTGCGTAATGACGGCGAGAGTTACTGTCCCCGAAGCCTGCACCACATTGCCCGGATCCACCAACCGGAAACCCAAACGGCCGGCAATGGGAGCAGTAATGTGGCAGTAGTCCAGTTGGACCTGGTCATACTGCACGGTCCCCTCATCATTCTTCACGGTGCCTTTGTACTGATTGACCAGCTTCTCCTGGTCGTCCACAGTCTGCTTGGCAATCGCATTGCGCGCCCAAGCGGCACGGTAACGTTCAAGGTCCATCTGCGCCTGCGCCAATAAACTCTGGTCGCGTTCGAGCGCTCCCTGGGCCTCCATTAGCAAGGCGCGATACGGGCGTGGATCGATATCCACCAGCGGGTCGCCCACGCGAACGCGCTGGCCCTCCGTGTAATGCACGGCTTCAACCAACCCATTCACCTGGCTTGTAATCGAATCGGTATAAACCGGCGTGACCGTGCCAATGGCATCAAGATAGACGCCAACGTTCCCCGTTTGGGCCGTCGCGCTCGTAATCGTGATGCCCGGTGTCACATGTTTCGCTGCCGCCGCTTCTTTCTTGGCCTCCACACGGTGGTGCAAAATCAACATGATCGGTACCGCCACAATCAGGACCAGCAGAATCCACATGACGACGTGCAGACCCGTATGTTGAGGAGCAAAGGCCGGGAGTTGATGGTCCGTGCCAATGCCTGAGTTGTCGTTAATGTCCGCGGTCAATCGGAGTCTCCTTTTCAGCGCAGAACCAATTGCAGGCCAAGACTATGGCGCAGCTCGGCAAGGTTTAATCAAACCATGGGAAGTAATATGGTTAAACAGACGTCTTGGTAAGACTCTCTTATCGCCTCTCGCCTGCACACGCTACTTGAGTGGCTGTCTGCAAGCGCAAAGGGTCGTTTCGGAACTGAATTGTCGAATCTTTTCCCGGGGACGCGTCCACCAATCGCTTGAACGCTTTCTTGAATGAGATACTTTGACCTTGCAGCCGGCATGCCAGCACAGGCCAATGATGTCCGGCGTCCTTCCTGGCGCAGGGGCAATGAGTGTTGGAGTAGTTGCCCAACATTCTGCGGCAGGGCCAAACTGCCCATGCTAGCATTTCATTATTCGGAGTTGCCGCTTCTATTCTACTAGCATTGATTCGAAAATTCTCGTTCCAACTCAGCATCTTAAATAAAAAGAATATGCCATGCTGAGCAAAAAGGAACACCTGCGAAGGGAGCCGCAGATCTGTGCCAGACCCCATTAGATGACAAGCGATGCCACAGGGACTTTGCCAGGTTCTCCGCCAACAACAACGATGCCTGAATCCGTGACGTGCCAACCTCGCGCCCGATCAGCGTCGTGATCATAGCCAACGTGGGCGCCTTCCGGAATGCGTACGTTCTTATCCAATATGGCGCGGCGCACCTTGGCTCGCCGGCCGATGTCGCAGTTGTCCATGATGACGCAGCCTTCCACATGAGCGCCGGTGTGGACGCGGACGCCGCGCGCAAGAATTGAGTTACGAACCACTCCGCCGGAAAGGATGCACCCGCCGGACACGATGCTATCAATGGCTTCGCCGCGACGGTGGGCTTCGTCAAAGGTAAACTTGGCGGGCGGATCGGGATAGCTGGAACTTCGCAGCGGCCATTGGCGATTATAGAGGTTAAGCTCCGGCTTTACCGAGCGCAGGTCCATGTTGGCTTCGTAATAAGCATCAATGGTGCCGACGTCGCGCCAGTAGGGAACGGAGTCTTCCGCCTCGCCGGGAATCCGGTTGGTCTGAAAATTGTACGCGTAAATTGGGGCATTGCCGGCGAGTTTGGGGAGAATGTCTTTACCAAAGTCGTGGTGGCTGTTGTTGTCGTTCGCATCGGCGGTGAGCAACTCCACCAGTGTGTCCTTGGAGAAGATGTAGTTCCCCATGGAGGCATAAACATGCGTGGGATCGCCAGGCATGGTTGGAGCGTTGGGATTTTTCTCATGAAATGCCAGGATGCGGCCGTTTTCGTCTGCCTCAATCACGCCGAATTCGGCAGCATGCTTCTGCGGCACGGGGATGGCGGCAACGGTCACTTCCGCGCGCTTTGACACGTGAAAGTCAATCATGCTGGCAATATTCATGCGGTAGATGTGATCGCCGCCGAAGATGGCCACCACGTGAGGGTCAGATTGCTGAATGAGATTGATGTTTTGCAAAATGGCGTCGGCAGTTCCCTGGTACCAGGTTTCGTCCCCCGAGCGCATTTGCGCCGGCACGGGAATGATGAAGTGGCTCTTGAGCAACCCGCTGAACTGCCAGCCCTCGCTTAAGTGCTGGAGCAGTGATTGGCTGCGAAACTGCGTCAGAACGTAAACAGAGTTGATTCCGGAGTTGATGAAATTGCTGAGAACAAAATCGATGACCCGATACTTACCCCCAAACGGAACTGCGGGCTTGGCGCGCTCCCGAGTCAGCGGAAAGAGTCGCGTTCCCTTGCCGCCGGCAAGTACGATTCCGAGTACACGAATGTTGGTGGGGCCTGTTCCAGCGGAGATGGGTTCTCGTTCAGTGTTCTTCTTCTTTGGCATTCAGGGCTCCTGAAACCGTAGTCTTGCGGGATTCTACCAGAGGCAAACCCCGTGCGGACAATCTATTTATGGGTAGAGGAACAAGAAATTGAGTCAAGGCACCGATGCCTTATCCACCCCTGCCGCCGTGATTTCCATTCGCTGGATGGCATGGGTATTTCCCGCCGCAGACTTTGTGCACGACCCCATCGTCCTGATCGAACACGATTTTCCCGCGCCTGCCTTCATGCCACCGGGCGAGACCGTTCCCAATATCATCCTCCCCGGCCAGATTTTCGCGGCCCTGCTGGCGGAAATCAAAGGGCTCGATGGAGACAAGCCCCGTTCGCTGAAAATTGTGACTCAGACGGTCTAGCGAGCCTACGTAACCCGGCATCTGGAAGCGCCGCACCGCGGACCTGCGCTTTTGAGGTCCGCGGTTCTTCCCATGCCATAAGTACAAAGTGACGTTGCCGCTTCCCCATCACGCCGGTTTGTCGTCATTTCCGGTCAAATGGAGCGGTAAACCCGATGGAACCGCCACCGGCAATTTGAATCACCCCGGCACCAGGAATGACGATAAGTCCTTTGTTTTCAGAGACTCACTGGACTCTTGTTTAACTCATTTGTTTTCAGCAACTTACTGGACGGGGCCTTCATTTTCGACATCTTTTTTTATCGGCCCTTTGTTTTCAATAACTTCTCGGGACTCTCCGTTCACGAGTAATTCAATAAATTAAAGGGTGATACCCCGATCATTGGAATTTTCAGGCGTTGGGGGGTGTTAAAGTCGCAGGGGGAAGTCAGCGCAGATGGCGCGGGCGGGGCGGGATGGCGGGGGGTCTTCATCGCATTTCTAGCCTATACCTTTCGACCCAATTTGTCAAGAGACAAAGTGTCACTGCCGGACGCATTTCCGGCATTGCAGGAAGCGCCATCCCACCGCCTGCCGGCGTTCGGAGAGTGCCGCGGGTGTAGTGTCCGATAATTAGGTGGACAATGCAGCGCCGCCATCTTGGCGGCATTTACCGGCAGGATGCCAGCGTTACAGCCGAAGCGTTGTCAAGGCATTTTCTGGACACTACGCTAGGCGACGGGTTGAGGAATCCTCTCAATTTTCGGCGTCAGCAATTGCACCACGCCCATGGCGAGGGGATGCATGACTCCGGCAATGATGAAGAGCGGAAGGTAGGAGTGATGTTGAAGAATGTGCCCGGCCACCCACGCCAGAATCGCTCCACCGAAGGCGCCTGCGGCTCCGCCGATTCCCACCACGGAGCCAACATCCTTCTTGGGAAAAGTATCAGAGGCAAGGGTGAAGACATTGGCGGACCAACCCTGGTGCGATGCCGTCCCAATCGAAATGAAGAGCAGCGACATCCACGGGCTGCCGGAAAATACGGCGATGATTCCAAGCGGCATGCACGCGGCGCAGATCAGCAAAGCCGTCTTGCGCGCGAAGTTGACGGACCGCCCGCGTCGAAGCAGATGGCCGGAGAGCCAGCCTCCCACAATTGAACCCGGCACGGCAGCCACGAAGGGAATGAATCCGAAAAGCCGCAGATTCTCGATGGAAAAGTGGCGCGCCTCAATGAGGTACTTGGGCAGCCAGAAAATGTAGAACCACCACACCGGGTCGGTCATAAACTTGGCAAGCAGAAAACTCCACGCCTGCCGGTAGCCAAAGATTTTCCCCCACGCCAGGCGCGGGCCAGTCGATTCATGTTCGTTCCCATGTTCCGTCTCAATGTGCTGAAGTTCAGTTGGCGTAATCCAGGGGTGTTTGCGCGGAAGGCGGTAGAGAAGCAGCCAGAGGGCGACGCAGATGAAGCCCAGCGCGCCTGTTCCCACAAAGGCCACCTGCCATCCCCAGCGAATGAACAACCACCCCACCAGCGGGTAGGAGATCACCGCGCCCACGGCCGTACCGGAGTTGAATATTCCCGTGGCCAGCGCGCGTTCACGCTTGGGGAACCACTCCGCCACGGCCTTGATGCAGCCCGGAAAGTTGCCCGCTTCCCCCATCCCCAATAGTCCGCACGCCACCGCAAACGAGCCCACACCGCGAGCCAGCGCCTGCCCCATGGCCGCGCATGACCACCATGCCATGGCCAGCGCAAAGCCCGCGCGCGTTCCCAATCGATCGATGATCCGTCCGAAGACCAGCATCATCACGCCGTAACACGCCTGGAAGGAGAAGATGATCCACCCATAGTCGCTCTGCGACATGCTGAAGATTTTCTGAACGTGATGGGAGAGGATTGAGATGGTGCCGCGGTCGATGTAATTGATGACGGAACCGAAGAACAGAACCGCGCAAATCAGCCAGCGCAGGTGAGGCAGCCGGAATGAGCTTTGCGACGGTGCAGAAATGGAACTATCGGATTTTGAGTCCGAGGCTGGAATCGGCACAATTATCCTTGTGTCAAGTCATCCATGGCGAATCGGTGCGTCGGCGTAACCTTCTACTTGGGGTCTTTCACCCAGGCGTGGCGCGGGTCGTCGGCCCAGGCTCCGTATTTCCGCTCTTCGCCTGCCAGCACCCAGGTGTATTGCAGATCGTATCCAGGCGCGGCAACGACAGGATGATATCCCTTCGGCAGCAGAACTGTGTCGCGATCCTGCACCACGAAGACGTTGGAGAAGCCATCGGGATCGTCTGCTGCGGTGTAGGTCCAAATGAAACCGAAGCCTTGCGAGGGCCTGACGCGGAAGTAATAGACCTCTTCCAACACGGCTTCCTGCGGTGGATTGGATTGGTCATGCTTGTGCGGTGGAAAGCTTGACCAGTTGCCGGGCGGGTTCAGGGTCTCGCCGGCCAGAAGGCGCTCCGCCGGGACGTTTTGGTCCAGCGCTGAGTAGACCGTCCGCTGCCAATTGTCGCGGCCCACCTGCTTGCTGGTCACCAGTTCCTCTTCCAGCACTGCGGCCGGTGTGGTTGAGTTTGAGGGCGCAGAGAAAATCCCCAGGTCCGCCGCCGAATCGGCTTGGATTTCCACTTCCGAATTGGGCGGGATAAAGATCATCACCGGCGGCCCGGAAAATACGTCGGCGCGTTTTCCAATCTTGCCGTAAATCTCCTTGCTTCGCCCGGCGGTCGTAATCGTCAAGCTGATCACGCCGGAGAAGATGTCAATCACATATTCGCGCGCGCCCGTCTGGAGCAAGTGGCGTTCACCCGACTCCAATTCCAAGGTCGCGAAGTCGAGAAACCGCAGCGTGCCGGGCTCAACAATCTGTTGGAACTTCCCATTCTTGCGGGCTTTAATCAGACGATCCATGAGTGCCTCCAAAAACAGTTGATGGTGCTTAGTGATGAGTGGTTAGTGGCAAACCGCATGCCACTTTCGACGGTCTCTATTTTCCTGCCGCGTAGGCGGTGTAGGCTGCGGCGATTTGGGCCTCGGTTGCGTCGCCATGGTGAATTAGCACGCGGTAGCGAAACGTCAGCGATTCACCTTTGGCAATCGTGACGCTGCCGTCGCGTTTGGGGTCGTGGTAAAACTCGTGCTCCCCAAAAGGATTCACGGCGAACAGGCCGTAATCCCGCGCGTGCCAATAGGTGGGATGCTTGAGGTTGGCTGAGTTATCAAAGATCGCGATGCCCAGCGATTCGCCATCAACCTCGCCGGAATAATCCACCCAGTTGGCGCGCTTGCCCCAGATTGCGTCCACTCCCACTTTGCCTTCCGAATTCACCATCTTCAGATTGGGCTGCGTGAGGCCATTGACCACGCGAATGGCGAATGTGCCCTCCTTGGTGTCCGCCATCTTCAACGGCACGCCCTGGTCAGCATTCAGCGTGAAGACGCAATCGATGATGCGCAGGGAGGCGTCACCGCTGAAAGTGTATTCCTGAGTTTCACCGCCAATCGCCTTGCCGTCGGGACCCACCAGTTGAAACTCAGCCTTCAAGGTTCCGCTCTTGCCATGGGGCTTGACCTGGTCGAGCTTTTGGAAGACGGTTCGCCCGGTAGGCAAAGTGCCCGCGCTGGGATAGTACACTCCGTTGACGGTCTGCGTGGCCTTGTTGGCAGTTCCCTCGCCCCAGAAATCGATTCCATTAATGTCGCCATGGGCAAAGAAGAGGCCGCGATGGTGCGGATGGTCATGGCGCTCACCCGGGATGTCGGTGCGCATGGGGAATCCGCGCGTCACCACCGTGCCTTGCGCTGAATGCAAAGGGGCCATGTAAGGCTTGGGCGAGTTGGGACCAAAGTAGTAGGTGGTGAAGTTCTTTCCTCCAATGAGCACGTCAATGGAATCCGCCTGCTTTTGGAACTTCACCGTTTCACCGGCGGCCGCCAGATGGGGGCAGGACAGCAGTATGGCGAGTACCAGCAAGGATCCGGTTTTTTGAAACCACGTCATGGAACGAAACCTCTCAATCACGGAGTGGCGGCTGCCACCGTTTCAGTTCGATCTAATACGCCACAACGCCGGCGCGCACAAATCGACCGCCTTCGTGGAGTACCACAAAAATAGCTGTCACTTATAGTGGATTATCGCCTTGTTGTAAAGAAAAATTTCAAAGCCTGCTGAAAACATGACTCAAAATACGCCTGACATGACCATCCGATCAGTAGCTGTTTTGATTTCTTAACCCACGAAAAGGCTGAACCCGGCCAGTTGTAACCCCACAGATTGGCCAGTTTGGACGAGCAGACGGATTTGGCAACTGCTCCAAAATGGTTTAGATTTGCACGAAAATGGCCTTAACCCCAAATCACAGAGTTTCCCTTTGGCCTGACCCGATCTTGGGGGAGCGGGGCCTGGAGGCGAAAAGAGCATTTTACCCGGCCCTCTCGATAAATCTTGAAAATTTTCAGGCGTTGTCGTAAATTCTAACCGTTTTCATGAACCGCTCAGCACAGGTCCTCGATTTTTATGGATCGATCCAGAAGGCGGAGGTTTTAAACTTCCGCGCGCACCAAGAGGGAAAGATTGAAAAAGAAAGCGCCAAAAGCAAAGGTGAAACTTCAGGATGTCGCCCGTGCCGCAGGCCTCAGCAATGCCACCGTCTCGCGCGTCCTAAGCGGCAGTGAGCGTGTGCGCCCGAACCTGCATGAACGGGTCATCAGCACCGCCCTGAAATTAGGGCTTGATCTGAACCGCAGCAACGATTCGCCCATCATCGCGTTCCTGCTCTGCAATCGAGCCGTCCTGCATCCCTTCCACTCCGCTGTGCTGGTGGGCGCGGAGGCTCACTGTGCCGCGCACGATTTTGGTGTTTTGTTTCTACCCATGCAATACTCGCCCAAGGTTCCGTGGAAAGAGCTGCACATTCCCCGGCTTCTGCAAAATCGCAAAATTGTTCGCGGCGTAATTGCCGCAGGCACAAATTCGCAGAACCTGCTCGACGCCTTGAGCGACCGCGGTTTGCCCATCGTCTGCCTGGGCAACAACATTGTGGGCGACTGGCACAGCGACAAATACAGCACAGTCTTTTTTGATGACATTGGCGGCGCGCAGGAGGCCACGGGCTATCTGCTGTCAATGGGGCATCGGGAGATCTGGTGCATCGGCAATTGCCAGCTTCCGTGGTTCGCCCGCCGCCAGGAAGGTTATCGGCGCGCGATGGACGATGCCGGGTTTCCCCCTCTCGTTCGCGACTTGAACATCGACAACTCGGAGGACCTCGGTTATCTCGCCACGAAATCGATTCTCAGTGAAGGCCGGGCGATTACGGCGATTCTCGCCGGCGATGACACCACCGCGCGTGGCGCCTACCGCGCCCTGGCGGACCACGGACTGAAGATTCCCGCTGACGTCAGCGTGATCGGCGTGAATGACACGATTGAAGCATCCGCGCTGGTTCCACCGCTCACCTCGGTGCGCGTCTTTACCGACCAACTTGGCAAGCAGATGGCGGAACTTCTTCTGAACCAGATCTCGCGGCTGGATGTTAAACCGCAGGTTGTAACACTTCCCACTCGGTTGATACGGCGTGAATCGTGCCGCGCGCTCACGCAAAATGAAAGAGCCGCTTTCAAAGAAGAAGTGCGCGCCAACTAGCACTGGCGAAGTGAATTTGCGCCACGGCCATGCACGGAGGTCTTTGCGGTGGCCGGGCGAGAGATTGATCATGGAGGTCAGATTCAAATGGACTCAGCTCAATTGGCTCGTCTTTATGATTTCAGCGGGAAAACAATTGTGGTCACAGGAGGAACGGGGATTCTGGGTAGAGAGATGGCGCTGGCCTTGGTGGGCTGCGGCGCGAATGTGGCAATACTTGGGCGCAACATGGACGCGGCCAAACGCATTTTGGAGCAAATGGGCCCGCGTGCCAGTCAGGCGCTGGCGGTTCAAGCCGACGTGGTGAACCAGGAGAGCCTGCGCGAGGCCGCGGAGGCCGTCAAGTCGCGTTTCGGGACGATTTACGGTCTGTTGAACGCGGCGGGGGGCAACAAGCCTTTGGCCACCACCGGTCCAAGTCTCTCTTTCTTTGACTTGCCTGCTGATGCCGTGCGGGATGTGTTTGACCTGAACCTGATGGGCACCGTGCTCCCAACGCAAGTGTTCGGCAAGATGATGGCGGAAAAAGGCGAAGGCGTGATCCTGAACGTCTCTTCCATGAGCGCCATCCGCCCACTGACGCGCGTCATGGCCTATTCCGCGGCCAAAGCGGCGGTGGATAGCTTCACGCAGTGGCTGGCCGTGCACATGGCCAAGGGATATTCGGCAAAGATTCGCGTGAACGCCATCGCGCCGGGCTTCTTCCTCACACAGCAGAACAAGTTCATCCTGACCGATGAAAAGACGGGCGAACTTACGGCCCGCGGCCACTCCATCATTGAGCACACCGCCATGGGGCGCTTCGGCCAGCCGGAAGATCTGCTGGGAACCGTGCTGTGGCTGATGTCGCCTGCCTCGGAGTTTGTTACTGGAATCGTTGTTCCCGTCGATGGGGGGTTTTCGGCATTTGGGGGCGTATAATCTCCCTGTGGAAGATTAAACGCCCCGCGATCTGCGCATCATTCGCCGATGAAGACAGGCTTGATGTGCCGGGTGAAGAGATTTTCCGTGACGTTCCTTGCAATCGTGGTTTCCATCACCGACAGGAGATCGGTATATCGGGTCCCCATTTTTGCCGCCACTTTAAAACCTACGTGGAGAAGTTGCCGCAGGCTGTTGTTGTAATCCGGGCACTTGGGGTCGTGGCGCAGGGCGCGGACGAATTGCTCCGATGACCACTGCGCTACCGCGGTCGGCGCAGGAAGCTTGGCCGGTTCGATATCAATCACCGTGGCGTAAGGGGCGCACAATTCCTCGCGATGGGAATAGGCTTCGGCATAGATCGCCTTCGCCAAATCCAGACCCGCGCCGCCGGCCTCGGCCAGGCCGATCAATTCTTCCAGCCAGGTGGTTCCAGCGGTCTTCAGGTGCACGCCCGCATTGAACTTCTTGATCGACTGGTGAATGGGCCCATAAATGCAAAACTTGTCGCTGCCGGAATGCACGCTCAGCTTTAAATTGTGGGACAACCCATATTGCTGAACGGCAAAAGCAATTGCCGCAATGTCATCGGAGAACTCCTCGCTAAACTTCGCCACGTCGCCGACGTAATCCACACCCTTGTTGAATCGTCCGGTAAATTTCGGCGCGATAGTCTGAATCGCGATGCCTTCATCCGCCACGGCGGCAAGGGTGATCAGCAGTTCCGCCGGAGTCTGGGGAGAATCGGTCTCGTCCATTGAGACTTCAGTTATGAATTGACCCTTGCCCTTCTTCTGCTCAATGTGACGAAAGATCAAGCCGGCTTCGTGAACCGCCGCGAGATACTTTCCCGCAACCTGGACTACGGAATCCGCGGTAATGCGGAAGGGTTGATCGACACCAGGGATGCAAAGGTCTCCTACTAGTTCAGGATGGCGCTTTACGAAGGCCTGCACGGAGGCGGCGTCAGACGGTTTGCCGATCAGATCTGCCACGTCAATGGTGTAAAAGTCGCAAGCGTCGATAAACTTGTCCACCGTGTTGATGTTGATGTGGTCTGCATCGACAAAGTAGGGCTTGTTCCAGCTCAGAGCTTTCACGGCAGCATCGGCTGCGGCGCGGGCGCTGGCAGGGACGGAACCGATGATGTTGTGCTCGCGGTTCGACTTGTTCCAAACGGGAATAACTTCAACCCCCTTTTCGGCCGCCAAGACGCAGGCGCGCAATTGCGCTTTGCCTTGATGGGAAAACCTATCGCCAACTCCAATGGAATACTTTGAAAGTAAGAGTGCGCTGTCCATAAATTTCTCCCGGATAAGATGACCAGTCGGCATTTCCCCGCCAAAACTGGCTTTATGATGAAAGTGGAATGCCTCGGCACAATCCGCAAAAATGCATACGAGCGTTGCCCGTCCACTGCGAATGGCTGAATTCTTCAGCTCGCGGCCGCAAGCTTAACAGAAATCTTCCGTTCTGTGTTATCACGCGACCTCTCTCGAATTCAATGATGTCACTGTGCCCATCGTCGTTCTGACTCTACCGGGCGACATAAGTCTTGGCGCGTTCGCCTGTAGCGGCGGTCTCCGACCGCCGTCGTCGATCGGAGATAGACGCCACAATTTATGCCACTGTGTTTGGAACGGGCGGACCGACTCGCACCTCGGGGCAGCGCTCGATTGAAGCCGGCAGTAAGAGGGTTTGATTGCAATTCAAGGGTCACGCCTGGCGAGCGGGTTGATGAAACTCGCAACTGACAAGCCAGGAACGTATTGGGCGAGAACGGCGAATTTGCTGAGGGCTCACACAGCAACTTTGCGTGAGCCCGAAAACCAGGCAAATTGATACGTCATCACTTAAACGAAATCGTAGTCGAAGTTGAGGTTCCCACCGAGTTCGTCAAAGTGACGGTGACGGTTCCCAGCGCACTGGTATCTCCGTTAAAGGTGAATGGCACTTTCAGGTGGAAGCTGCTGCCTACCTGCACGCCACTCGTACTGGAAAACCAGACTGCGGCGATGCTCTGCAGTAAGACCGGAGGTGGATTTCCGCCATTCAGGGTTGTCCCGTTTGCAGCCTGGAAAGTGAACGTTGCGCTGATGAGATCGCGCGTGGTGGAGTAAGCATCCAGTTCCACATTAAACCCGCTGGATGTGAGTCCGGTAATCGTACCCGAACCTGCCGTAATTGAAGGAGCGATCGAGGGCACAACCACAGAAAGGCCCGGATTGGGTTGGGGTAGTGCTACGCTTACAGATCCCGCCACCAGGCTTGTCAGGGTGACAATCAGCGAGCCGGCCGTTGTGCCCTGCTGGATGGCTCCGTTTTGTGCGAGGGTTGCAGTAGTGGCGCCAATCGGAATGGTGAAATTCAGGGTGATCCCCCCCGCCGCGAATTGCGTCCCGGGATCGATGTAATTTGCCGGCGTTCCTGCCGCAGTGGACTGGAAGCTCAGCGTCAGAGTGCCCGTCAGCTGGACGGGGGTCGGGGCATTAAGCGAGACGCCGACACTGGTTGGCAGCGTGGGAGAAGCAGTAGCGCTCAACCCCGTCAAGCTTACCGTTGGCACGATGCTAAACGCTGTTGTGACCGATTGCTGGCTTGTAGAATAGGTGCCATCCCCACTGTAAGTCGCGGTCATGGTGTCTGGACCCACTGCCAGGGGCACCAGCGCACAACTGCCCGCCGCCACCGTTCCCGTGCAGCTCGCCCCCGTGCTATCCGTCACCCTTACCGTTTCCGTGCCAGGAACCGCGCTCGATAATCCATTGATGGTCACCGAATAGCTGACGGTTACGGGTTGTCCCACGATGGATGGGTTTGGTGAGATACCGGTGATGCGAGTGGTGGTTTGCGTTGAGATCAAAGTGAGAGTAAAAGCCTGAGGGGCGTTGGGCGCTATACCGTTGGCGGCGGTGATGGTGATCGGGTAAATGCCAGGGGGGCCTGCCGCGGTGGTGCTGCTGAGCACCCCCGTCGCTGGATTAAAGGTCACGCCACTGGGCAGGGTCCCGGCCTCGATGAACGTCGGGGCCGGAAAACCAGTAACGGTCACGGTGAACGAACCGGCCGACCCCACTGTAAAGGTCGTATTGTTGGCACTGGTGATGGCTGGCGGCTGGAACACGTTTAGGGTGAAAGTCTGCGTCGCATTGGGCAGCGTTCCGTTGGAAGCGGTGAAAGAGATGGTGTAAATGCCACCCGTCCCAGCTGCCGGGGTGCCGCTCAGGACTCCGGTGGACGTATTGAAGTTCACTCCATTTGGCAGCGCCCCGGTTTCGCCGATGACCGGAAGCGGGGTACCGATTGCCGTCACGGTGAAGGAACAAAGCGCGCCGACCGTGCATGTTGCGCTGCTGGCGCTGGTAATGGCGGGCGCCTGACCGACAACCTGACTCAAGGGTGGGGACGTGCTGCCCACAAAGTGGACGTCGCCGCTGTAGACCGCAGTTATAGAGTGGCTGCCCAAGGTGAGGGACGAAGTCCCACACTGCGCCTGATCCGAAGCCAGTGGGACGGCGGTGCAGATGGGCGTCGCCCCGTCCTTGAACGTCACCGTTCCCGTGGGCGTGGATGCCCCCTGCGGAGTCACAGTGGCCGTGAACGTCACAGCCTGGCCTAGGTTCGAAGGGTTCGCCGTCGAAATTACTCCTGTCGTGGTGTTGGCCTGCACACCGGGCCCGGATACGTTGACCGACTGTTGGGAGCCTGAGCTGCCTCCGCTATTATCCGTAAGGGTCAGGCTGGCGTTCTCCGCGGATACAATCGACGGGGTGAAAGTCACGTTGATTGTGCACGTCCCGGGGCCCACCAGCGGACTTGTGCAGTTGTCCGTCTCGTGGAAATCAGCGGGGTTCGAGCCGCCGAAACCAATGCCTGTGATGTTCAGGGGCGCGGTACCGCTATTGGTGAGAGTGAAGGCTTGTGACGCGCTGGTTGTGCCTACCGCCTGGCTGGCAAAGCTCACAAAGGCGGGAGTGAGCCCCGCTTCCGGCACCGCCACCAGAAAACCATAGGGAGTAATGCTGCCGATCAGGGGAGCGCTCTGGAGGCCGGTGTTAACCGACGTGCCCTCCTCACCATCGGTCGAGTAGGCATATAAGATGTGGAAGCCCGGCTGAAGGGTTGCTGTGGAGCCGGAGAAGTTGCCTCCCACGCTCGGCGCTGCGGGGAACCAGGCTGATTGCCAGGTGTCCACGAAGTAGAGAAGGCCATCGACCGGTGAGGTCGTGAGGCTGTTGATTCCCGTGAAGGCGAAACTGGGAGTGGGACTGGTAGTCAGATTGCCCACGAGCGGCGTGATGGCCGATAGTATCGGAATCGTCGCCACACGTTCCGGCGCGAAATACGTGACGTTCCCGGTTTCGACGTTGGCCGCATACACCGTGTTCGTAGCCGGATTGACAATGATCGCCTGGGTCTGCATTGCGCTGGGATCGAGGACGTCCGTGGCGAAGTTTGTGACGCCATCGATTACCGACACACCACCGCCCACGTTCGAAACATACATGTGATTGGTGACCGGGTCCACTGCCACGGCAAAGGACGCATCCGCGCCGGGCGGATTGACGGTGGCCGAGTATGTGTTCGTACTCCCGTTGACGACCGTGACGTTACTACTGACGTAGTTGGCCACGTAGATCATGTTGGTCACAGGATTCACCCCTACCCCATAAGGGGCATTTGCGCTGGGGTCCGTTACAGTACTCGGAGCGTTTGTAATTCCGTTGATTACGGTTATCTCACCGAAATCGGTGATGCCGTCACCCTGATTCGCCACGTAAATCTGATTGGTGAGGGAATTCACCGCCAGGGCCCTGGGATGAACCCCCGCAGGGATCGTGGCGCTGACGGTGTTGGTAGTCCCATCAATCACCGTCACATTGTCACTGGTGTTGTTGGCCACATAGATCTTGTCCGTCGCCGGGTTTACCGCCACAGCGTTGGGGGCGACGGCGAGGGGGTCAACCAGATCGGTGGCAATACCCGTGATTCCGTCGATCACCGTCACGCTGCCGTTTGAACCGCTTCCAGTGCCATGGTTGGCAACATAAATGGTGTTGGTGACAGGGTTTACCGCCACATCAACGGGGAGGACTGCACTGGGGTCACTGACGGTGGAAGTGGAGTTGGTAGCCCCGTTGATTACCGTAACGTTGTTGGTGCCACCATTGGCCACATAGACCGAGTTCGTCACCGGGTTTACCGCCACGGCTGCAGGGAGCGTCCCTGTACTAACTATGGCTGTGACGGCGTTGGTTGCCCCGGAGATTACCGATACATTCGCGCTGCCTTGATTGGCCACGTAGATCGTGTTCGTCACGGGATTTGCCGCCAGGGCCAGGGGAAGGCCCCCGACTCCAATGGACGGGGTGCCCAGGGTGTTGGTGTCCGCATCTATCAGCGTGGTGCTGTCGCTGCCATTGTTGGCAACATAGACCCTGTTGGTGACCGGGTTTATACCCACGGCAAATGGCAGACTCGCGCCGGTATCGGTCAGCGTGGTGAAATAGGAATTTGTGGCCCCGTCGATCAACGTAACATTATTGGTATTTGAGTTGGGCACATAGATGATGTCGGTGACTGGGTTTATGGCGATGGCGTGCGGACCATTTGCGCTGGAATCGGCAACGTTCGTGATCAGGGCATCAGTGCTTCCATTGATGATTGATATGTTTCCCAGGTTGGATACGCCATCGCCACTATTCGCAACGTAAATGGTATTCCTGACGGGGTCCACGGCTACGGCAGCCGGGGCAACGGCGCTGGAATCATTCACGGTGGCGGTGATGGTGTTGGTGGCCCCGTCAATCACCTGATCCGATGTGCCACCGCCGCGATTGGCAATATAGATTTTATTGGTGACCGGGTTCACCGCTACAGCCACGGGGATGTTCACGCCGGTTACGGTCGTCGTGACCGTGTTGGTGCTGCCGGCAATTACCGTAACACTGCTGCTGTCCAGATTGGCCACATAAATTGTGTTGGTCACCGGGTTGATCGCCAGGGCTATGGGAGTACTTCCCGTGGAGGGGGTTGCAACGACCGCGTTGGTGCTGCCGTCAATTACGGTAAGGGTATCATCGGTGGAATTGGCCACGTAGATCTTGTTGGTTTGCGGGTTCACCGCCACCGCACTCGGACTGGCCCCCGCCGGGACTGTGGCAGCCACCGTGTCCGTTGACCCATCAATGACCGTGACGTTGCCGCTGGCGGAGTTGGCCACGTAAATCATGTTGGTCACGGGGTTTACCGCGATGGCGTACGGGTCGTTGGCATTAAAATCGCTGACGGTAACGCTGGAATTGGTCGCCCCATTGATCACTGTGGTTTTGCCGGGACTGCTGCTGGCTCCATTTGCCACGTAGATCTTATTGGTCACGGGGTTCACCGCCACTCCAACGGGCGAGGAGACGAGGGGGCCGGGCACACTGCCGATAACTGTCTGCCCGTGCGCGGAGACTGCCGCCAGCAAAACCCATGGCGCTAGCACGACGAGCTTCAACCAGTGGCCGAAGGCCCGGCGGCTGACTGAACCGGGAGCGTTGCCTTTGTGCGACGTGATTTCCGTGACCGCCATCCTGTACATCTCAGGACCTGGAGCCATGATTTCCCTTCGTGAGCGGTTATTCCGCCCGCCAACTTGGATGTTATGTGTTCAGCAGCATTTGGACGGTGAAAATGAGAACTTACCGTCTCCTTGACTTCTCAGGCCGAAACAGCGCTGCTTCGAGGTTAGCCACTTCCGTCGGTGAAAAGATCAGGGATGAGACCCCGCATCAATATTTGCCGGAACAAAAAACACGGCCCCTGCCTGCCCGCTGGTGTCCACGATCCACGCCGGCTGGCCGGATTGCCATGAAACCAGATACTTGCCCGAGGTTCGCAACGGCTGGAGAGTCGTCGCGGTTGCCGGAAGCTGCTGGCTTTGCACGTGCGAATTTTGCAAGTTGATTTGCCAAAGCTGATTGCTGCTGGTGCCGGTGACCATCGCCAGGCCTGCCGCAACCTGAAGGGTGATCTTCCCCCCCAGGCCCGTCAAACCACCCACCAGAGAGCTGGCCGAGGCCGAGCCGTTGACATTCTGCAATAACGATAAACTGGAGTTATTGCGATCAAAAATCAGGGCATTTTGGGACTGGGGAACAAAGGCCACGCCTTCCAAATCGCCCACGGTGTCAACCATCAGCGGCGCGCTTCCGGCAACAAGCCGGTACACAGAACTATTTGCCGTTCCCCCCAGCAGGGTGGTTCCGTCGTCAGCCAGCGCAATCAGGCCGATGGCGTTGGGCAGGTCGGTTGAGCTGATGCTAAAAGCTAAATGAGGGGTCGAGGGAAGTCCGCTGACCACCTCAATGGTGCCTTGGGATGAAGAATACAGTGCTGCAGCCGCGCCACTGGGGCTGAAGGAAACGATGTCAGGCTGGGAAATTGCACCACTAATTTCGACAACCGGTCCGGGAGTTGAAGTAGGGAACGTCAACACGCCGACGGGGGAACCCGGTGACTCCGCAACGATCGCGTATTTTTGGCCGGGGGCAAAATAGAGGTTCGTCACTCCCGGGGGAATTGCCAGGGGGTTACTGAGAACAGAAGCGCCGGGAACCCCAAGAATGGCCCTCACCTCATTGCCATTATTGGTGGAAACAAAGCCGAGCATGGGGGATTGCATCGATTGGGCGGTGCTTTGCGCGGTCTGCGCAAGTTGGGAACTTGCCGGTAAGCCTCCTCCTCCACACCCGAGGTTCAGCACCGTCAAAATCAGGCAAACAAGGAGAAGAAATATCGGAGTTCGGACAGGACTTTGCATAGGGTTTCCCTTTAAATCCAGCCAGACAGATTCCATTACGGCGCCCCAATGGTCGGGGCTCCCGCGCCTCCGATCGTCCCCTTCGTGCCTCCCCTTAGGGCGACTGCTACTATGATTCCGACAACGGCAGCCACTCCGATGGCAACAAGCGCAATGGTTGTGGCGGAGATGCCGACTCCTGCGCCGCCAGATGCCGCTGCGCTTGTTCCCGCCGATGATGCGGAGGCGACGGTTGCGTAGTTCGTCTGCGCAATTGAAGCGGTGAAGATGTGACCATTGGCGTTTGCCGTCACCTTAATTTTGAAGGATCCACGCCCGATGGGTTTGGAGGTGGATATCATTGCCCGGCCATTGGCGTCAGTGGTTGTCGTGAAGGTGTTGCTGCCATTGGCAAATACCACGCGTGGGCCGGATCCGGGTGCGAGGAAGGTAATTGCCACTCCCGAGACCGGCAAATTATTCCTGTCACGCACCTCGACGACCGGTTTCACGGCCATCTTGTTCTTCAGAATGTTGACCCCATCTTCACCATCAAGAACCGTGATGTGCAGGCTCTGGTCAGCCCCATTGTCGGCTGGGGCTTGGGGTGGGTAGGCAAGGGACGGATCAATGTAACAAAATAGGCCGACTGCTAGGATAATCACCAGCATACCCCTACGGGGCGATCCCAATATTCGTCGTGGCATAGGTTTTCCCAAAGTGATTAAATCCAACCCGGGGGCTTGTGTCAAGGACAAAACAGGGTAATTGGCGGGTCCATCTCCATATTCTACGCATCTTGCTTGGGTGGTCAGTCAGCTTTCAGCAAAGGCGGCACTGCGCCGCCATGTGGCTTGCCATAAATGCCGCACTCTGGCAAATGGCATGCTAAACTCGCCGCCGCAATTCCCCACCGGCGCTTGAAAGAAATTCCCCTGCCTCAACTTCTGTGCAATAATGCGTTCGTTCACCACAACCTATCGGGGGCTGACATGCTAACAACCGCATATCGTAGGGCGCGCTTATTGGGGTTTGCGCTGACTCTGGCAATGTTTGGCAGTTTCGTGCTTTGGTGCCAGGAGCCGGCGCCCCAATTATCGGCGCGCGATCTTTTCTATCGGCAGGCAGCGCCTGCCCAAAGCAAACGGCCTGCGGTGCCCCCCGCGAAGAAACCCAGCGCACCAACACAAACCGCAACGGCGCAGAAGCCGCCCGTTGCTCCGGCCGCGCCCCAGTCAACCGGGGAGGAAAAGGTGGCCAACGGAGCGCTGCTCGAAAAGATCAGCGCCGTAGCCAAGCAGCCGGAAGTTACCCATTTGGGATTGCGCTATAGCATGCTGCTGGTTGATAAGACCACCGGGAATGCCAAGCCCGTGAGTGCGAACCAAACCTTTGATGAGGGTGAATGCCTCAGCCTTGATATTCAGTCAAACCGCTCGGGGTATCTCTATGTCTTCAATTTGGGTTCGAGCGGGGCTTGGAAACCGCTGCTCCCCACCAAGGAGATGCCGGATGAGGGGAATTTCGTCGAGGGCCTGACGCCGGTGCGAATTCCCGCCACCCACTGTTTTCGCATTACCGGACCACCCGGCAGCGAACGTCTTTTTGTGGTCCTCTCGCGTAATCCCCAGGATGTGAACGAACTGAATCAATCCATCAAGAACCAGGCCGGCACAAAGACTGACAATCCTCCCGCGGCCGCACCGGGAGCAGCGCTGACGACGATGGCGCAAAACTTGAACGAGGTCGTGCAAAAGCTTGCCAACCTGAAAAGTCGCGATCTGGAAGTTGAGGAAGTGGCAGCCGTGCAGAATTCGGCGGCGAACGATCCGGCGGTTTACGTAGTGCATACGTCCGACACACCGTCAGACAAAGTTGTGACCGAAATTGACATTAAACACCAGTGAGCACCATGAGAAATCCATACGTCATCTGCTCCGTCCTGGTGCTCAGCATCACCCTTGCCCGCCCCATTTCGCCGGCCCTTGCCTCCGAGCCTTCACATTCGAAACTCACCGTCCAAATCGTAATAGAACAACAGAAGGGTGACGAATGGGAGCGGGTGGATGCGCAGAAGGTTTTTCACTCGGGTGACACTGTGCGATTTCGCTTTCGGGCCTCGCGCGGCGGCTACCTTTATGTTTTGGACCGAAGCAGTGACAAGACCACAGCCTGGCTCTTTCCCCATGCCGGCTCGGAAGAGAGTAAAGTGGCTGAAAATGTCGAATACCTAATCCCTGAGGGACAAGGCGCATTTGAGGTTGCTGGAAGTCCGGGATTCGATGTCACCTACTGGATCCTCAGCCCTACCCCCATTGATCGGACCGCCACCAACGTTCCCACCAGCGGGGATGAGACCAGCACGCTCGAACCGAGGTGCCGGACGGAGGTCCTGAGAGCTCGGGGACTTTGCACGGATGAGCGAGCCGGCCCCCAACCCCTCACCAATTCGGGAGATCTGCCGCTCCAGCCGCCCGAAAGCGATAAGCTGAAATCGCGGGATCTGAAATTCAAGACTGAGGAGGGAGCGACAGAGATCACAGGGCTGACCAACCAGTCCGATGTCGTCGTTTATGAATTCAAGATTGCACACAACTAAACTTTTTCTCTGGCTCATCGCCGTCACATTTACCTCTGCGCTTTGGGCAGGTGGGCAGGAACCCGGGAATCTGGGAAAACGCGACCTGGATATCCAGCAAATACCGGCAGCGCCTGCTGCAAAGCCTGTGCCCACGGTTCCACGCGGTTACGCCGTTGTGATCGGAGTGGCCAAGTATGAGAAGCTCGCCCCGGAAGATAACCTGCAGTTTCCGGAAAGCGACGCCGATGCGATTCGCCAGGTGCTGATCAGCAAGCAGGGCGGCGAATTTCCTGACGCCAACGTCAAACTGCTGGTGGGGCGCGATGCCACGCTCGCGAACATCCGCGAAGCGCTTGAGCAATGGCTTCCCGCTCACGTTCAGGAGCAGGACCGGGCCATCGTCTACTTTGCCGGACATGGATTCGTGAAAGAAGGACATGGCTATCTGGCTCCCTGGGATGTCGACCCGGCAAGCCCTGACACCACAGGCTATCCGATGGATTCGGTGGGCAAGGACCTGGGAAGCTTGAAGGCAAAATGGAAGGTATTGCTGGTGGATGCCTGCCATTCCGGCCGCATCGTGGGCGGGTCCACGGATGAGGCCGTGAACACCCAACTCTCGCAACTTCCCTCCGGCTTCCTGAATCTGACCGCGACCGGTGCCCGCGAAAGCAGCTATGAGGACCCACGCCTGGGCTTCGGAGTTTTCTCCTACTTCGTAAAAAAGGGTTTGGAGGGCAATGCCGATGTGCCTCCCTGCGATGGCGTGATTACGGCGGAGGAGTTGGTTGACTACGTTCGCAGGGAAGTGAGCAGCTACGTGAAGCGCTACGGCAAATCGCAGACACCCACGGACCACGACCGCGATTACGACAACAACATGATTCTGGGTGTCGACCCGGGATGCACAAATACAGCACAGGCGGCGCCCGCGCCCCTCGGCAGCCTGGTGATTGAAGCGAACATGGACGGGGTGGAAGTCTTCCTTGATGACAAGGATCTGGGCCCGGTGACGAAGGACAAGCCGCTGCACCAGCCCGGCCTCTCAACCGGCATTCACCATATCAAAGGGGTAAAGACGGGGTACGAGCCCGTCACCAAGGAAGTGATGGTGATTCCCGGGCAGGAACAGGCGGTGACGCTGCGCATCCTCTTCCGGCGCGAGGCCAAGCCGGAGGCGATCAATCTGGTTGACCATGGCGAGTCGCTGCTTTTCAAGAAGAACTCCTCCTTCAACCCGCTGGCAATTTACGGCCGCGGCGACGGGCAGCAGAAGTCGAGTGACGTGGTGGAGGCGCGCAAGGCCTTTGCCCAGGCGGTGAGCATTGATCCGAATTACGCCAAGGCCGCGTATGACCTGGCCCTTGCCTGCCAGCAGCTTTCCGATTTCGACTGCGCCCGGAAGGAGTTTCAAGACGCGGTGAAAATTGAGCCCACCTACGTTGAGGCTCGATTGGCGTATGCGGGGGCGCTGCTGGATCAGGGCGACGCTGATGAGTCCATCCGCCAGTTAAGGCAGGTCATCAGCCTTGATCGCTCAAATGCCTGGGCTTACACCCAGCTCTCACTGGCATGTTTGAATACGGAGGATTGGCCCTGCGTCACCGATTCGGCTGACAAGGCCATTGCGCTTGACCCCGGCGGTTACGAGCCCTATTTGTGGAAAGCTGACTCGCTGCGAAGAGCGGCGGCGACGCAAAAGGACCACGAACAAAAACTCGACACCTATCGCCAGGCGGCGGACGATTACCGCACGGTTCTTCAGCGGACGAACTATGAAACCAATGCGCCGATGAAGCTCAGCTTTTATCTCGGCCTGGGGCACCGGTCGCACGCTGATCGCCAGGTTTCCTACGCCAGCCAGCGCCAGTTCGCCATGATGGGCATCTGCGAGTGTGAGGACAAGCTGGGCAACTTCACCCAGGCCCGCAATTACTGCTCGCGCGCGGTGCAGTACGATCCCAGGGAACCCATGAGCTATTTTCTGCTGGCCAATGTCTACCGCGATATGTTCAATGTCACTCCGCAGCGCGATTACCTGGTCCTTGCCAGAGACAACTACAGCAAAACGGTTGAGATCAATCCCGACCTTGAAGTGGCCCCCCACGCCGTGAACTACGTCCACCAAATCGACCAGCTTCTCGCCCGCATGAAATAGCTTTCCGTTACCCCCCCAACACTCTTTGAATAATCATTGCGACGTTTAACGGAATTTCCGTGCGGGCAAAGCCCGCTCTTGGAGTGCGGTCGCAGCAGCTACCGCTTTCGGAATCTTGCCGCATACCACGATTTAACCAAGCTCAGCGCCCGAAAGGAGGTAGTTGCAGCTACCGCCTTCCGATCTTGCCGCATATCACGATTTAACCAAGCTCAGAGCCAAAAAGGCGGTAGCTGCTGCTGCCGCACTCAAAAACCGCCATAATTTGCATGCAAAGGCGGTAAATCGTAAGGGAAAACACACCCAACGGCGGATATTTTCAGATCACGAAGGGAAAAATGCGGAACTTCGCATGAAAAAGCGGCAAATCGTATGGAAAAAGCATCCCCCAACGGCGGATTTATTCAGATCGCAAAGGGAAAACCGCGGACCTCAACGGCGGCGGACCGCGGTACGGCGTCATGCTAAAGTGCAGCTAATTTCGCAAATCTACTGCTAATTGACACGATTTTGCAGATTTCTCGCGGTTCTTGAGGGCTCAATTACAATTCCAGTGCGTCGGTTTGTTGAATCGAGAGCGCTGTAGCGCGGGTGTCCCCACCCGCGCCCAAACCAGGCTCTCCGGCGCAATCACTGGACGGCAATCCATCCAACGCGCGGGTGGGACACCCGCGCCCAAACCAGGCTCTCCGGCGCAATCACTGGACCGCAATCCATCCAAGGCGCGGGTGGGAACACCCGTGCTACAGATGGGCGGGAAAACGGGCAAGATTTCGCTTGACAAATCATAGCCTCTAGTGTAGCCTTTATGGGAGAAGGGTGGCGCATCGCCGCCCGGAGGATTTCGCCCATGCGCATCCCGGCGCCCGCAACCCACGCCTCCCTCCCCCAGCCCACAAAAGGCAAATTGTCGTTAATTTTCGGACAACATGTCGTGCGGCAAGCGGACTCAACAACAAAAAATAATAACAATCACGAACGAAGCCGGAATGTGTATGAAAACAAACAAAACGTGGACATTTTGCCACCCAAATCGTCGGGGATTTTAGTCGAAACGACACGAGTCGTCGGGCATTTTGGTACCAAATGACATGAATCGTCGGACATTTTTATGCCAAACGAATTGAAATGACAGTCATTTGCATTCACCCGCTTCATTCCACTCCACCCGCGGGGAGTGGCTCTCCGCCAGGGCCGCGCCACTTCCCCAAAGCCCTGCGTCGCGGCCGAAAGCGAGGCATGACGCCGCTACTGCTTGGGATCCATGGCGCAACGGAATCCCACGTCGGGCTTTCGGGCGCGAGCCGGCAACGGACTGCCCGGATCGCTGATCAGTTCAGCCGGAGTCCCGTCCGGGAAATCGAATCCTCCGCCGCGGGCATAGTAAAAAGGATCCGTGGCGGAAAGTGGTGGAACCAGATCATGGAAAATCTGGAGATAAGAACGGAATTCATCCCCTTGCGGGGTCGGGGCCGGAGCATTGACCCACTCCCAGGCATTCCCCAACATGTTGAGGGCGCCGTAGGGACTCTTCCCCGCCTCGTAACTCGTGGCTTGGGCAAGCTTGGCGGTCTTTGCCGAGGTATCGTCATGGGGAATGTTGGCAAGGGTCGAGTCAAAGGCGTTCCCCCACGGGAAGGGCTGGCCACTGGGTCCGCGCGCCGCCTTCTCCCACTCGTCCGCCGAGGGCAGCCGCTTCCCCGCCCAGCCGCAAAACGACCGCGCGTCTTCGATCGTCACATTCACCACCGGGTAATAGGCCAGATCCGCTGCGCCCTCGGGTGGAGTGCGTCCCAAGGCATGCGAGTAATCAAGGAAGGCATGATTGGTCACTTCAATTTTGTCGATGTAGAAGGTTCCCACTTGGACATGCTTCAACCCGGCGCCCAGCAAAGCATCGCCCCCCGCAACCAGCAGCATATCGCCGCTCGGCAGGCTCAGCAAAGGCGGATTGACAGGCGCAGATGGAATTGCGGTGGTTTCAGCCCCTTTATGGTTATGGGTGAGAACAAAACCCAGAAGGGCGATCAATACAACCCCTACGGCAATGGGAACGCCAAATTTCAACAGGTTCCCGGATCCGGATTTCGGCGCCTCCACCGGCACTGGCGCTTGCACCGGGGGCGCTTTGACAACCTCGGGGGCGATTTCCATGGCGGAGTTCATGGTGGTTTTCGCCAGCATCGGATTAAGCCCCGGGTTAATGGCCTCCAAGGCGGTGGCGAACTCCTCGGCAGATTGATAGCGCCGGTCACGGTCCTTTTCCAGCGATTTCATGATGATGTCATTGAGCGCCATGGGCAATTCGGGCATGAGTTGAATGGGCGGCAGGGGCACCTTTTGCAGTTGGGCCATCATGATTTCAAAATCGGTATTACCCTTGAAGGGTCGTGCTCCAGTCAATAATTCGTAAAGTGAAACCCCAACGGAGTACAGGTCCGAACGCCCGTCCAAATCCAGGCCCTGCACCTGCTCTGCCGACATGTAGTAGAGAGAACCGAGCGTGGCGCCGGTCTGGGTCAACTTGCGGTCTGTTCTGGTTTTGGCAATGCCAAAATCCATCAGCTTGATCACATTCTCGGTGGTCACCATCATGTTGGCCGGCTTGATGTCGCGGTGGATGACTCCGTGCCTATGGGCATAACCCAATGCCGCCAAAATCTGGGTGAAGTAACCGATGGCGTCATCAAGAGGGATGGGGGCCGCCTTGCTCATGTCTTCCAGGGTCGTGCCCTCCACAAACTCCATGAGCATGAGCAGTTGATTGTCCTGGCGAAATGCGGTCCGGAGGCCGGCGATATTGGTGTGATTCAAGCTTGCGAGCACCTTGATTTCGCGAATGAAACGGCTGGCAAAGTCGGGGTCATTCGAAAGTTCGGGCAACAGCACCTTCAAGGCATCAACGCGATCGGAGATCTGGTTTTTGACCTTGTAGACCTTGCCCATTCCTCCCGCGCCCAATATTCCGATGATTTCGTAATCCCCAACCGTGTCTCCGATTTGAAAGCTCATCGTTCGTCTCCTGAAAGGTCACTTACGGCTTTAGTCCTGCCTTCGCAGTGTTGCCGCCGTTCTCTCAAAACTGATTCGCACCATGACAGATCCAATCCTGGTGGAAAATGGATACTGGCCGGCACCCCAGTCAACAATCAATGTTTGGAATTAGCTCAAGTGAGAGAGTCTACCTCAGTCCCGTGTTCAAAGTCTCTATGGAACATGGACCAAGTCGTTTCAAAAATAAACTTCTCCGCATGTTCGCTTTTGACCAGCCGCCTCGTGGCTCGACGTGTAAGCTTGACTTTAAATCCCGCGATTTGAGGATCGACAAAACCAATGACCGCTCAACAACTCTTTCAGCCTTTCCGCCTGAAGTCTCTTGAACTCAAAAACCGGATTATCATGGCGCCGATGACGCGTTCGTTTTCGCCCGAGGGCGTACCGACAACGAAGGTGGGGGAATACTATGCGCGCCGCGCGGCGGGCGATGTGGGACTGATCGTATCCGAGGGGACGGTGGTCAATCGCCCCGCCTCTTCCAACGATCCCAACATTCCGCGTTTCTATGGCAAAGCGCCGCTGGCTGGATGGAAAGCCGTGATCGAGAAGGTGCATGCAAGCGGTGGCTTTATGGCACCGCAAATCTGGCACATGGGCGTGGTTGCCCCCAAGCCCTCGGGCTGGCTGCCGCAAGGGCCCTTTGAAGGACCTTCGGGCCTAGTTGCGCCGGGTAAACTCGGCGGGGTGGCGATGACGGCGGCGGACATCTCCGCCACCATCCAGGCGTTCGCGCAAGCGGCGGGGGACGCAAAATCACTGGGGTTTAACGCCGTGGAGATCCATGGGGCGCACGGCTATTTGATTGACCAGTTCTTCTGGCATCCCACCAATCAGCGCACCGATGGCTATGGCGGACAAACCTTGGCAGAGCGCTGCCGATTCGCCGTGGAGATCATTCACGCCGTGCGCAACGCCGTTGGCCCGGACTTTCCCATCAGCCTTCGCCTGTCGCAATGGAAACTTCAGGACTATGCCGCCAGGCTTGCGACCACCCCTCAGGAGATGGAGGCATGGCTGATTCCGCTGGCGGAGGCTGGCATTGACCTCTTCCATTGCTCGCAACGGCGGTTCTGGGACGCGGAGTTTAAGGGCTCAGATTTGAACTTTGCCGGATGGGCAAAAAAACTCACAGGCAAAGCCACCATCACCGTGGGGTCCGTCGGACTCTCTGGGGATTTCCTGGCTGCCTTTCAGGGCGAAACCGCCATGCCCCGCTCGCTTGATGAACTCCTTCGGCGATTCGACCGGGGGGATTTCGACCTCGTGGCGGTGGGCCGCCCCCTGCTTGCCGACGCGGAGTGGGCTGAGAAGATCCATGAAGGACGTTCCGCGGACCTGAGCAGTTTTAACAAGGAAGCTCTTGCAACTCTGTCGTAGGGTTATGCCATCAAGCATCTTGAAACAAGGAGACCACCATCATGCCCAATCTGGTGAGCCGTGAAATTCGTCTGGCTTCCCGTCCAAAAGGGATTCCCACTGCCGACAACTTCGCTTTGGCGTGCATTGAACTGGGGCCGCCGCAAGACGGGCAGGTGCTGGTGCGCAATCTCTTCATGTCCGTAGACCCCTACATGCGCGGCCGCATGAACGCCGGGAAGTCATACGCGCCGGGGTTCGAAATTGGCAAACCTCTTTATGGCGGCGCCGTGGGCGAGGTTGTTGAATCGCGCTCGAGTGAATTCAAGCCGGGCGACGCCGTCACTTCCTTCTTTGGCTGGCGCGAATACTTCTTTGCTCCGCCTAGCGTTCTGCATTTGGTTAGTC
>Ga0302320_10001028_pt1 | contig 67089 bp, 36 predicted proteins | sample Bog_T0_3_FD_202130 | JGI IMG/M metagenome (GOLD analysis project Ga0302320, IMG submission 202130) | Peat permafrost microbial communities from Stordalen Mire near Abisko, Sweden - Bog_T0_3 | ecosystem: Environmental > Terrestrial > Soil > Wetlands > Peat | place: Sweden: Abisko, Stordalen Mire...
GGGTTGCTCAGGATGACAGGCGAGGGTGGAGCACCCATGGGCTTACACTAACTCTGGAGATGCTCCAGCCGCTGGCCAACGGCGGCAGAATGAATTGAGGATTGCATGACCGATAAGCCTTACCGCCCGCAGGAAGACATTGTGACTTTGATGAAGCAGTTCGACCAGCAGGTAAAGGAGTCTCCTGAGCTTCCTGCCCCGGAGACGCGGCTGCTGCGCGCGCGGCTGGTGTTTGAGGAGGCTCTGGAGTTCGTCAGGGGCTGTGGTTGCACGGTCACGAGGAGCATGCCCGGATTGAAGGGCGAAGAGCAGAGCGCGGTGATTGACGAGATCGGCGTGGTGCTCGACCCTGACGGCAAACCTGACTTTGTCGAATACGTGGACGGGTGCATCGACCAACTGGTTGTGACTTATGGGGCGCTCAACGCCGCCGGGGTGAAGGCTCAGCCTGCGTGGGATGAGGTGCAGCGGAGCAATATGAGCAAAGCCTGGCCACATTGCAGCGTTTGCGACGCAGTCCTTGAGCGGAGAGCGGGGCCGGAGCTGGTCCATCCGGAAGACGCCAATGCCCATTGTGGAGAGTGGAAGCCGGTTCTGAAGGTGCATAAGCGGCCGGATGGGAAGTTCATCAAGTCGCCGACCTATTCGCCGGCGGATTTGAGGCGGGTGATTGAGGAGCAGATCGAGCAGGCAAAGGGATAGTTATGGCTGTGGGAAAGAACTGAAGGGTTGATACGCCCGGACGGCGCGGTTAGTTGTGGGGGATCTCGAGGGCGCCGGTGAGGGTGGAGACTTTCTCGACGCCGTGGCCGCGGCACCAGGATTCGAGGCCTTTGGCGAGGCGCTCGACGGCGCGGGGGTCGGCGTAGCTGGCGGTGCCTACCTGAACGGCGGTTGCGCCGGCCAGCAGGAACTCGACTGCATCTTCGGCGGTGACGATGCCGCCCATGCCGAGGATGGGGATGGCGACGGCTTTGGCGGTTTCGTAGACCATGCGCAGGGCGATGGGCTTGATGGCCGGGCCGGAGAGGCCGCCGGTGATGTTGGTCAGGCGCGGGCGGCGGGTCTCGGTGTCAATGGCCATGGCCAGGAAGGTGTTGGTGAGGCTGACCGCATCGGCGCCGGCGCCGGCGGCGATTTTGGCCATGTGGGCGATGGAGGTTACGTTGGGCGAGAGCTTGACGATCAGCGGACGGGTGGAGGCTTTCTTGGCGCGGGCGACGAGGTATTCGAGCGAGCCGGGGTCTGAGCCGAAGGCCATGCCGCCGGCGTGGACGTTGGGGCAGGAGACGTTGAGTTCGTAGGCCGCGATGCCCTGGGCCAGGTTGAGGCGCTCGATGACCGCGATGTACTCGCCGACGGTGTAGCCGAAGACGTTGACGATGACGTTGCAGCGGGGATAGCGGCTGAGCGGGGGGAGCTTGCGGCGGATAAACTCCTCGACGCCAACGTTCTGGAGGCCGATGGCGTTCAACATGCCGGCGGCGGTCTGGATGATGCGCGGGGCGGCGTGGCCGGCCATTGGCTCCAGCGAGATGCCCTTGGTGACGAATCCGCCGATGCGCTCCAGCGCGACGATCTCCTCAAACTCGATGCCGTAACCAAAGGTGCCGCTGGCTCCGATGACCGGATTGGCCAGTTGGAGGCCTGCCAGCGAGACTTTCATGTCGGGTTTCACGCGCGGCGGTCTTCCTTGTAACAGAGATCAGGGGTCAGGGATCAGGGATCAGCCTAGACCACAGGTTCATGATACTCGCCCGGCGCGGCGGTGCGGGTGATGGAGATGACGCTGATGTCGTCCTGCTGGCCGAAGGCCTGGGCGGCGGCGGCGAGTTCGGCGGCGGAGGGGCGCGATTGCATCAGATCATGGAGACGCTCGAAGCCGTAGAGCTGCCCGCCGGGGTTCATGGCTTCGGGGATGCCGTCGGAAAGCAGCACCAGCCGGTCGGCGGGGGCGAGCTGGAAGTTCGTGGTGGAGAAGACCGAGTCAGGCAACATTCCTAGCGGCAGTGCGCCCTCCATCTTGACCGGCTCGCCGTTGAGGTAGGGCGGGAGGTGGCCGGCATTGACCAGGGTCACGGCGCCGTTGCCGGCGATGGTGAGCGCCAGGCATGTGGCTTGCGCATCGCGCTGGCCGCAGAGGCGCTTGTTCAGTGCGTGGAGGACAAACGCCGGGTCGGCGCTGGTATCCACCGCGGTGCGAATCGCGCCCACCACGAGCGCCACCAACATTCCCGCTCGAAGGCCCTTGCCGGCCACATCGCCGCCGACGATCAGCAGGCTGCCGTCGGTGGGGTGGGGCAGGATCTGAAAGAAATCGCCGCCCACCTCCCGCGCTGGCCGATACAAGCTGTCGATCTCCAGGCCCGCAAAGCTGATCCGTTCCCGCGGCACGATTACCAACTGGAGCTCCTGCGCCTGGCGCACATCGAGGGCCATCTGGCGCTGCTTCTCCAGCGAAGCCAGCAGCCTGCGCAACAGCAGCAGCACCAGAACCACGGCCATGAGCAGACTGGCGAAATCCCCTAAACCAACCTGAGCCCCAAAGGGAAACCATTCAACCTGAATGTGCAGCAACGCGAGCTCGCGAGAAAACCGCGCGATGCCAAGGAGCACCACGGCAGGCAGCGCCAGCCAGCCTTCCACTCCTTGCACACGTATTCCCTGGACAACGATCCACAGCAGAATCGCCAGGAAAAACAGCCGAACCAACAGGGAGACGATGTCAGAAGCGGCGCTGACCGGATGCGAAACTACAATGAAAAAGTAATCCGCACCCAAGGCATTGGAGAGAGCCAGAAGAGCGGCCAGTGCGAATGCGGCGCGGGGCAGCCAGGCCGGACGGCGCAGCCCGAACCATATCCACCAGACCATCACCCAACCGGCGTAGCTGAGGGGATCAAGAAGGACTTCCGTGATCGCGTTACCAGTCTCGCCGCCCAGGAGTTGAGTCCAGGTCCCGATGATCGACATGCAGTGCACTGCCACCCGCAACAAAAAGATCGTCCCCATCCAAAGGTAGACGCGGTCTGCGCGGTCGAAGAAGGTCAAGCTGAAAGCGCCCAGCGCAAGCAGGAGAAAAACTGCGCCTTCGATGGGACTGAGAGCGTAGGCGCGAATCACCTCCAGCCATTGGGATTGATAGGCCAAGGCCAATATTCCCGCATTGCCCAGAAGCGGCGCGGTGTGGATACCGCCGGCGTCTGGCAATAGCCTCAGTTCGTTGGGCTCCATCCAGATGCGGAAGGCCAGCTCCACGGTGGCTGGGCCGTCCGCCATGGAAGCATCCCTCGATTCTGCGCGGCGGTTCGCGCTCTCCGGAGGCAGCGGGAAGATCATCGGCTGGGTGTAGTAAATGACGGGCCGGCCGCGGGAGAAATCGCCGAAGTTGCCCAGAAGCGATCCGTTGGCGAAGAGCTGGTATGCGTCGTCCATGTCAGCAGGGCCGGCGATAGCCAGCTTCTCACCCAGCTGCGCGTTGATTCGAACGCGGATTCGATACCAGGCATAGCCCCAGTAGCCGGGATGGCCCTTGGCAGTCCAGCCGGGCACATAGCCGGGGATTCCGGCAGTCGGGTCGATAGCGCCTTCCGTGGGCGTCAGATCGACATCTTCCCACTTGGAGTCGTCGAAGCCCGGCTCGGCCCAGAGCGGCTGATGGGTCGCCGGATCCAGCGGCGAATCGCCCGCGGTAAACTTCCACGGACCGTACAGATAGAAGAGCGACTGACCCATCCTGAACTGCATGGCAACCGGTGCCGGGCCGCCATTCCGGGCCATGGGAGCCGACTGGGCCGAAGATGGCGCTTGCGCCCAGCCGGACAGGAGAATGCAAGAGAACAGGAGACCGAGGATGGGATTCCTTACACGCACGTCAGTCGCTCCCTATGAACAAGGCCGGTTGGGGTTCGTGGTATCCCACCCTTGCGCCAGAAGAAACGCGCAAGGATGGGGCACGGGGCTTTTCTGGATCTCACGGCTCGTTCATTTCTGGCCGTAACTTGGAGTTGCCAGTCGGGCTGCTCCTAATCTAGCGGACCAAAAGACCAGATGATGCGACGCGTGCGGAAGCGGTCTTGATCGTATCGGGTGTTGATATCCCCGTGGCATCCCGACGGGGAGGGATTCTGTGGGGTGCTTTGATCGTCATGAGGCCCGCCCACCGATGTAATCAGGAATTCGCCGTCGGTTGCAATCTGAATGAAGTGTTGATACTGGGGCGTGAGAGTCCCGCGGTCCGTGGTGAAGTAGATCCATGCATAGTTATCCGCGCCAACCGGTTGGTTAAAAGTTGCTACAACGGTATCCTGCCCATGGGGGATGGCCGTTCCGGGTTCAAGCAGCAAATTGACAAAATTCGTGTCCTGCGGATATGGGTAGCATGGTGGACTTGCTAGATAAAACTGCACATCGCCAACACCTCCTGGACCTGGGCTGGGATGGACGCCCCCTTCGGTTGGATCCATGCTCATGGTGAACTACTCCTTTCGAGTTACTCTGTTTGATCTTCGGTTGAGTTTGCAGCCATCGCGCGGATTGGCAATGGCCGATGGTCACGGAGGCTCACGGATTCAACTCGGCTCGGTCCGCGGGTCTCCGTGACCGGAAACTGAATGAACTGCTCAGCGTATGTTTGGTCCACAAAGACCACGACGAAAATCATGATCGCTGCGAACGTTTTGCAGCCCGATTTCTGTGTTCCTTACTGAGCCGCGATTATAAACGGATTCAGTGCGCTGGAATCAAGTATTTTATTTGCTTTAATATGCAGATAAATTCCGGAGGTAAACTATCCAAGGCTCACGGGAACAAAACGGGCGGCTTATGGCAGCCGCCCGCGTGTTGCGTGGGTTTTGGAAGCAACTATGCGCCGACCGGCTCGGTGGCGTTGACCTTGACCGGGGTTAGCCAGCCGAAGCGGTCGGGTTTGAGGCCGTTGGCGATGCCGAAGAACTCATCCGCGATCCTTTTGGTGACTTCGCCGGGCTTGCCGTCGGCGACGACGATGCGGTCGATGGAGCGGATGGGCGTGACTTCGGCGGCGGTTCCGGTGAAGAAGACCTCATCGGCGATGTAAAGCAACTCGCGGGGGATGGGCTGCTCGCTGACGGAGAGGCCCAGGTGGCGGGCGATGGTGAGCACGCTGTCGCGGGTGATGCCGGAGAGGGCGGAGTTGGCCAGCGGCGGGGTGAAAAGGACGCTGTTGCGGACGATGAAGATGTTCTCGCCGGAGCCTTCGCTGACCAGGCCGTTGACGTCGAGGCCGATGCCCTCCTGATAGCCGTTGATCTCGGCCTCCATGTGGATGAGCTGGGAATTCATATAGTTAGCGCCGGCCTTGGCGAGGGAGGGCATGGTGTTGGGGGCGAGGCGGTTCCAACTGGAGATGCAGACATCCGCGCCGCCGTGGCCGGCGATGTATTTGCCCCAGGGGAAGTTGGCGATATAAACCTCGACGGGCGAACCCTTGGGGCTGACGCCGATTTCGCCGTAGCCGCGGAGCGCGATGGGGCGGATGTAGCAGGGCGAGACGCCATTGGCTTCAATCAGGTCCACGACGCCGGCGCAGAGCTCTTCCATGGCAAAGGGCAAGTCCATGCGGTAGATCTTGGCTGAGTCCAGGAGGCGCTGCATGTGCTCGGGGAGCCTGAAGACTGCCGAGCCTTGCGGCTGGGCGTAGCAGCGAATGCCCTCAAAGACACTGGAGCCGTAATGGATTACGTGGCTCATCACATGGATGTTGGCCTGCTCCCAGGGAATGAGGTTGCCATTGTGCCAGATCTTGGAGGTGCTTTGGATGGGCATGGTGGTCGAAGTGCTCCTTGGCCGCGCAAAATGCGCACTCCTCAGCGTAGCGCGAATGAGGGGAGACTGTCACGGAGCGGGTTGGGCTGGCGGAGGGCCGTGCCCGGATTGCGCCTGCCGCTCAACAGGAGCGGATTTCATGCGGAGACCAAGAGAGCTTCTTCCGCCTGTTGGAATGAGGTGGAGGATTCCCGCAGAGCCCAGCCGGCTACGAGGAGACTTGGGGCGAGAGCGGGCGCGGCATCGCCGAGGGCGCCGAGGGTTGTGGCTTGGACCTGCTGATCCGGCTGCGCGGCGCGCGAGATGATGGCGCAGGGGAAATCGGAGGGCAAGCCCTCGTCGAGCCATTGCCGCGCCAGCAAACGGAGGTCGCGGCCGGGCATGTAGACGACGCGGGTTGCATCTTCCAATTGCGGCAGGGGAGCGCGATTGTGAGACTGCGCGTGATGGCCGGTGGAGAAAGTGACGTTGGATGCGCTGTTGCGGCTGGTGAGCGAGCAGCCGAGAGCCGCTGCCGCGGCAAAGGCGGCAGAGACGCCGGGGACAACCTCGAAGGACACGCCGGCTTCGGTGAGCGCGGCGATCTCCTCGGCTGCGCGGCCAAAGAGGAGAGGATCGCCGCTTTTGAGCCGGACGATGGCGCGATTGGGGGGGCGATTGGGCTGGCGCTGCTCGCGGGCACGGTCCACCATCAGCGCATTGATCTCCTCCTGTGTGATGCTCTTGAGGCCGCAGCGCTTGCCTACGTTGACGATTTCAGCGCCGGGCGGCGCGAGGCGAAGAATGGAATGGGGAACAAGGTCGTCGTGGAGGATGACGGCGGCGGACTGAATGAGGCGCAAGGCCCTGACGGTGAGCAGATCGGGGTCTCCGGGGCCGGCTCCGACGAGATACACTTTTCCGCTTGCGTCGGCTGGTTTCGCGAGCGGCGCGAGGGCCATCTGGCGCGACGGGCAGGTGGCGGAGTCACAGAGCTGGCGCTGGGCCAACTGATGCAGCAGGGCCTTGCGCGGCTCGCCGGGGGGATGGAGGGCGAGAACTTCGCGGCGCAGGGTTCCCAGATCTTCGAGCCAGGGGCCAAGGTCTTCAGGTAGCTGCTCGTCAATCTCGCGGCGCAGGCGCTGGGCTACGGCGGGGCTCTCACCGGCGGTGGAGATGGCGATCTGTAACGCGCCGCGGCTGACGACGGAGCCGAAGTAGAAGTCGCAGTGGGGAGGGTCGTCCACGCTGTTGGCTAAGATGCCGCGTTCGACTGCGCCCCGGTAGACGGCTGCGTTGACTTCGGGGGAATTGGTGGCGGCGATGACGAGGAAGTTGCCATCGAGGTCGGAGAGCTCGAAAGGACGCTGAAGCCATTCGAGACGGTTTTCGATGGCGAGCCACTGAATCTCAGGTCTCGTATTCGGCGCGATGACGCGAAGGCGCAATCCTGTCTTGAGCAGGCTCAGGATCTTTTCAAAGGCCACAGCGCCCGCGCCGACGACCAGACCGGGTCGGCCTTCGAGTTTGAGAAATACCGGCAAAAGGCTCATCGCTAGCTCCTCAATCGGCTACGCCGTGCGGCACAGGGCTGGTGGGCAGGTCGCGTTCCACCGCCGCCAGCACTTCGCCGGCGAGATGGGCGCGCAGTTCGTCGTTGGTGTGGCGCAGAAACCAGGCGCGCAGGTTTTCCTGTTGCGAGCGGGTAGCAAGGTAGTGGCGCAGCAGGCGTTCGATGGCTTCAGGGACCAGGGGCGCGGGACAGCGATAGCCCACCGGGCGGGCGATTGCAGCGTGCTGACCGACGGCTCCGCCAAGGCAGAAATAATATGCGTCGGTGAGCTTGCCTTCGTGCTTGATCTTCTTGCCTTCCATGCCGATGTCGGCGATCCAGTGCTGTCCGCAGCCGTTGGGGCAGCCGGTGACGTGCAGACGAAGCTGTTGATCGAAGTCCGGCAGCCGCTCTTCGAGCTCATCGACAATCCAGCGGGTAAAGCCCTTGGTCTCAGTGATGGCCAGCTTGCAGAACTCCGTGCCCGTGCAGGCGACTGCGCCGCGCCAGAAGGAGGAGCCATCGACATGAAGGCCGAGTTGACCGAGTTCCCGCGCCAGTTCGGCTGTCTTCTGGCTGAGAATGTCGATGAAGAGAAGATTCTGCGAGACAGTGGTACGGAGCGCGCCGGAGCCGAAGCGCTCGGCGAGATCGGCGGCAGCTACTAACTGCTCGCCGGTCATGCGGCCGCGCAGCACCGATGCCCCAACATAGCTGAGGCCGGGCTGCCGCTGCGGATGAATGCCGGTGTGGTCGCGGTAGATGTCGTCGGGAACCTGCTCGGGGGCGGCTGGCAGGAGCGTGAAGTCGAGGCGCGACTGGAGCTCGGCGAGAAAACTTTCGGCAGTCCAGCCTTCTTTGAGAAAGAGGTATTTCATGCGGGCCTGGCTGCGATTCTCGCGCAGAGCTTGCTGGTCGCGAAAGATCTCAGCCACGGCCCGGGCCACGCGGACTGCCTGGCCGGGGAGAATGAAGGCGTCGAGGCGTACGGCAAGATGCGGCTCGCGGGAGAGGCCACCTCCGACGCGCAGCGAGTAGCCGGTTTGACCATTGTGTTCGGTCGCGGTGAAGGCAATGTCGTTTATCTCCGGATGGGAGCACCAGGAGGGGCAACCGGTAACAGAGATTTTGAATTTGCGCGGCAGGTTATAGAATTCGGAGTTCGCCGTGAGCAGGTGCGCGATTTCAAGGGCGAGGGGGGAGGCGTCGATCAATTCATCAGCGGCCACGCCGGCCAGCGGGCAGCCGGTAACGTTGCGCACCACGTCGCCGCACGAACCCTTGGGCGAGAGGCCGATTGCATCCAGCGCGTGAACGATTTCGGGGAGCGATTCGATGGTGAGCCAGTGGAGTTGAATGGCCTGGCGAACGGTAATGTCTGCCAGGTTGCGCGCGTGTTTGCGCGCGAGATCGCCAATGACGCGAAGCTGGCTGGCAGAGAGAATGCCGTTGGGAATGCCGATGCGCATCATGAAGTAATCCGAGGCCAGCCCCTCGCCGCCTTTGCCGCCGGTTGCGCCGACCCCGTCACCCTGCGTGTAGATGCCCCACCACTTGAAGTAGAGGTTGGCCCACTCCGGCAAAACGCTGGCGCGGCCCTCGCGGGCAAAGGCGCGCACCTCATCGAAGGCCAGCCATGGGTTCTTTTCGCGCTTCAGGCGCTCAGCCTTCTGGGCTTTTGTTTCTTTCTCTTGAATTGCTTGGGTCATATTATCCTCTCGGCAGAAACAGAAAACCCGCGGCAGCTATGGCTGCATCGCGGGCGTTGGGGAAGCCTGAATATTCGATCTGAACTTTAGACTCAGGTCACCTCTGCGCGCGAAGCAATGAACAGCGGCGACAACAGAGTTGACCTTGCATGAATTGAATAGTACGGACGGGGCGGGAGAAAGTCAAGCTGTCGGGAGCGCGGAGCTTTGCGTAGAAAATCTTTGGGTCAGGCTGTTGACAAGAATCCGAATGTCGGATAAGTTAAGAAAACTGAGTTGCCCGCAGGATGAAAACTTACTCCATACAAATCGCGTGTTGTTGCTGTTGCCGCTAGCGCCCGCTGGCCTGTCCGCGATTTTGTCTCTCCCAATCGAAGCATACCCATTGATTTTGCGAGTACCGGATGCCCGTCTCCGCACCCATCGCCGCGCACTTGTTTGAGGACTCTGGCCGCTCACTGAGCGGGCCGGTCCAGGCGTATTGCTCGTGTTGCTGTTGTTGTCTTCCCGCCTATCGATAAAGGTCTGTCGCCCCATGCGAGCCAGGGGTCTAAGGTCCTAGCCCATTCCCAACTTCCCCGAATCCCAAGGAGAGTCCAAAGTGCAAATAGCTCTTTATGCTTTCGTGTCCGCTTCTCTGCGCCGGTTGCCGCTATCGATCTCTGCTGTGCTTTTTCTGTTTGCTCTAGCGGCCGGCCTGCCCCTGGCAGCGCAGGATGACATCACCACGCAAAACTCGACGTCCGCGGTCAATGGCGCATACATCACCGGGCCGGAGGCGAACCCGTTGAGCTTCTTGAACGGCGCGGCCTGGCGGACTACCGGCAACCCGGCTCCCTACGACTTTCACGACTTTGCCCCGGCGACCTATGTTGACGCAAAACTGCCCAAGTGGATTAACTTGCAGGCCGATGAGCGGTTCCGGTATGAGGGGTACAGTAATTCAAGCTTAAAGGCGCAAGTCGATGACTCATACATCTTGAGCCGCTTCCGGTTCGAGGTGGATCTGCATACGCCCAGTTGGTTCCGGGTTACGGCGCAGGTGCAGGACGCTCGCGCGGGCTTCCAAAACCCGCCGATAGGCCCGCCGAACACGGTTCGCTGGGATCTGAAACTGGCTTACGCCGAGATCGGCGCGCCCGACAAGCACTGGTTCAGCTTGCGCGTGGGCCGGCAGATCATCAACTACAACAACACCATCATCTCCAACTCCGGGTGGCGCAACCAAGGCCGTTCCTACGATGCGGCGGTGCTGAACCTGAACGCGAAGCGTGAGCATCTGGGCATCTTCGCCGCCTCGGCGGTGGTGCCGCAGGCCTTTGGCGTGAGCCCGCATCAGGAAGGCAACAACATCTACGGAGCCTACGGCCGCATCGATGATTTTCTAGTGCCGCACTCGAATCTTGAGCCGTTCTTCCTGTGGCGCGTGCAGCCAAAAGAGGTCGTGGAACCAGCCGCGGCCAAAACTACCGGCAAGGAAAACGAGAAGGCGCTTGGCGTTCGCTTTAAGGCGCAAGCCAACAAGGCGTTCGATTACGGGGGTGAACTGATCTACGAAGGCGGCACAGTGGGAACGCAAAGCATCGGCGCCTGGGCAGCGGAGGGAGGCGCGGCGTACCAGTTCCTCAACGTAGCGGCCAAGCCGCGCGTCTTTACCCAGTACGATTACGCCTCGGGCAACAGTGATCCTGCCACGAACGCAAAGCACTCCACATTCGACACGATCTACCCGTCAGCCCACGACCGCTTTGGCATGACCGACCTGTTCAGCTGGCAGAACATTGAGGCGGTGCGCGTTGGCACAACCGTTGAGCCTCACCGGCGGCTCAGCTTCACGGTGCAAGGGTTGGACTTTTGGGCGGCTTCCGCGCTGGACTCGATCTACAATACTTCGGGTAGTTCGATCGTGTTTAACAAGACTGACCACTGCCGCCATGTGGGCGCGGAAATCGATGGCTACTCCTGGTATGAACTCAACAAGCACTTCAACCTCGGCGGCGGGGTTGGCTACTTCGGCGGCGGCCAGTTTCTGACAAATGTGACAACCAGCCACTCGTACACGTACTACTACTTTGCGTTGAACTTCAAAGACACCGGAAAGAAGTAGCCAACATGGCAATCCCAGGTCTCAGAAGCGAGAGCTGGGACACCCAATTTGATAAGCGCCGGTGGCGAAGCGGTTAACGCGCGGGTCTGCAAAACCTGTATTCGCGGGTTCAATTCCCGCCCGGCGCTCCAAGTTTCAAGTTGAAATGCAAATCAAACCTACGGAGAATCCACATGTCGAATGTTCCCAGCCCTCCCCGGCGCGGTCTCTCGCTCGACGTTTACGCCGTCGCGCTCGCGCTTGTCCTGGCGGTGCTTGTTCGCCTCAACCTGCTACCGCCGATCAAATGGTGAGTTAACCGAGCACAAAATGAAGGAGACTGAAATGGCCACTGCCGCCATCGCTCCGGCTCCGCCGGAAACGCTTGTCCGCCGCTTCACCGCGCTAATCCCGGGTCTGTTGCTGCTAGGCGCCGTGGGCTACGCAGGGAAGTTCATCGAACAGTCCATTGGCGCCTATACCAAGGCGCGCCACATCACCTTTCCGAACATCGAATATGTCCTGTGGGCCATTGTCATTGGCCTGATCATCGCCAACACGGTGGGCATTCCGCGCATCTTCGAGGCTGGCGTTGCCACCTACGAATTCTGGCTGAAGGCTGGGATTGTCCTGCTCGGATCACGCTTCCTGCTGGGGGATGTGCTCCATCTGGGCGGCATCTCGCTGTTGCTTGTCGCCATCGCCATCACACTTTCGCTTACCTTCATGCACATTCTTGGCCGCGTCTTCAAGCTCAATCCAAAGCTTACATCGCTTTTGGCGGTCGGCTCGTCGATCTGCGGCGTCTCGGCCATCATCGCGGCCAAACCCGCCATCAATGCCGATGACGAAGATGCCTCGTACGCGATTGCCGCCATTCTTGCCCTCGGCGCGATCTCGCTCTTCACCTTTCCGCTTATCGGCCACTCGCTGCATCTGGGGGACAAGGCCTATGGCCTTTGGGCCGGCCTGGCGGTGGACAACACCGCCGAGGCGACCGCGGCCGGCGCTCTCTACTCCGATGCCGCCGGCAAGGTAGCTGTCCTGGCCAAGACCACGCGCAATGCCCTGATCGGATTTATTGTGCTGGGCTATGCTCTCTACTGGTCATTGCGCGGCCAAGCTCAGGCAGTTGGGAACAAGGCCGTCTTCCTTTGGGGCAAATTCCCGAAGTTTGTTCTGGGGTTTCTGCTGATCTCGCTGCTGGCGACGCTGGGCTTCTTTGCCAAGCCGCAGCTTGCCAGCATGGCCAATCTCTCCCGCTGGGCGTTTCTGCTGACTTTTGCCGGGGTGGGTCTGCGCACCAGTCTCCGCGAACTCGGCAAACAGGGCTGGCGGCCCTTCGCCGTTGGAGCGATCGGCGAGGCCTTTATCGCCCTGCTCACGCTGGGGCTGGTCTACGGCGCGGATCGGTACCTGCACCTGTAGTGGAAATCCCATTCCAAGGAAATCATTTTGGATTGCAATTGTCCAGAAAGGTTGGTACTATGAATTTGCACATGGTCCGCGCCTCCCAACGCCGCTCTTGTTGTCGCCTGTCGATGATCTTCGACGGGTGTATGAACTAGTCTCTGATTCCCCATTCGCAATTCATCAGAAGACGCACCCGAAGCTGAAAAGCCGGTGTGCGCAACCCCTGCATTGGCCTTCAGCCGAATCCCCAGACTGAATGAGGTCAATGATGCCGGTGATCGAAAGCCCAACAACCCTAGCGCCGCCGCCAGCCAGCGCAACTACACCGCAGCGGCTGAGCCATCTGCGGCAGCTTGAAGCAGAGAGCATTCATATTCTGCGCGAAGTGGCCTCGGAGTTTGAGCGGCCAGTCATGCTCTACTCGGTCGGTAAGGATTCGTCGGTGATGCTGAGGCTGGCGCAGAAAGCCTTTTACCCCGCCCCGATTCCGTTTCCCCTGCTGCATGTGGACACGGGCTTCAAGTTCGCCGAGATGCTGAGCTTTCGCGATGCGATGGCACGCTCAGTGGGCGCGGAGCTGCTGGTGTGGCGCAATGAGGGCGCAATCGCGGCGGGCACGAATCCCATTGCTCTGGACACCAAGCGCTGCTGCGGCCTCTTGAAGACGCAGGCGCTGCTCGATGCGCTGCGCCACTATAACTTTGACGCAGCCTTTGGCGGGGCGCGGCGCGATGAAGAGAAGTCACGGGCCAAGGAGCGCATCTACTCGTTTCGCGACAGCGCCGGGCAATGGGACCCGAAGAACCAGCGGCCTGAGCTGTGGAATCTGTACAACGCGCGCATTCATCCCGGCGAGAGCATTCGCGTATTTCCGCTCTCGAACTGGACCGAGATGGATGTCTGGCAGTACATCCACGAGGAAAATATTCCGGTGGTCGATCTCTACTTTGCGAAGGAGCGCCCGATGTATGTGCGCCCTGTCGGTTTGGGTCAGGAGGCTCTGCTGCCGGTCGAGCAGGCTTTTGTTGCGCGGCTCGGCGAAAAGCCGCAAATGGTCAAGTCGCGGCTGCGCTCGCTGGGATGCAGTCCATGCACGGGAGCGATTCGGTCGGAGGCCGAGACGATTCCCGAGATCATCGCCGAGCTTGTTTCTTTCCGAGTTTCAGAGCGCGCTAATCGCGTGATCGATCACGACCAGGAAGGGTCGATGGAATTGAAGAAGCGAGAGGGATACTTCTAGGGACTAAGGGACTAAGGGACCAGGGACTAAGGGACGAATATGGAGGCGGGTTTGGCGGTCATTGAAGAGCGGGGTCTGGGAGTATCGATTGGGGCATTTCTCACACAAGAGGGCGAGAAGGATTTGCTTCGCTTCTCGACCGCGGGCAGCGTGGACGACGGAAAGTCCACGCTGATCGGCCGGCTGCTCTACGACACGCAATCGGTCTACGAAGATCAGGTGCGGTCCATCGAAGGGAAGGGAACCACTGCTCCCGGACAGATTGATTTCGCATTGCTCACTGACGGTTTGCGCGCGGAGCGCGAGCAGGGCATCACCATCGACGTAGCGTACAGATACTTCTCGACGGCGCGGCGGAAGTTCATTATCGCGGATACGCCCGGCCATGAGCAGTACACGCGCAATATGGCGACGGGCGCATCGACCGCCGATGCGGCCGTGGTGCTGATCGACGCCAGCAAGGGCGTGCTGATTCAGTCGCGGCGCCACGCATACATTGCATCGCTGCTGCGCGTGCGCCACGTTCTTGTCGCCGTGAACAAGATGGATCTGATCGGCTATGACGAATCGAAGTTCCGCGCGATTGAAACTGATTTCAAGCTGGTGCTGGAGCAGATCGCGGCAGATACAGGCAACCCTGTCGAGTCGATCTTCGTTCCGGTCAGCGCGCTTGCCGGAGATAACATCGTCCATCGTTCGCAAGCCATGCCGTGGTACGACGGCCCGTCGCTTTTGGAGCTGCTGGAATCGCTGCCATCGTCGTTGGACACGCGCACAGCGCCCTTTCGGTTCCCCGTGCAACGGGTTTTGCGTCCGGATCACACATTTCGCGGCTTCGCAGGCCAGATCGCTTCGGGAACCGTAGCCCCGGGAGACAGAGTTACGGTGCTTCCTTCCGGGAGAAGCGCCGAGGTTGCGCGCATTGTCACTTACGACGGAGACCTTGACGAGGCCTGCGCTCCGCTCTCGATCACGCTGGTTCTGGATCGGGAACTCGACATCAGCCGCGGGGATCTGATCGTCTCCACGCAGGCCCAGGCCAGTGTCGCCAAGAAGATCAGGGCCGCGCTTGTCTGGATGGCTGCGCTGCCGCTCCAGCGCAACCGGCGCTATCTGCTGAAGCACACCAGCCAGACCGTGCCCGCGTTCATTTCCGCTCTCGAACACCGCACGAACATCGCCACATTGGCGCACGAGGCCGCCGATACGCTAGAGATGAACGGGATCGGCGTCGTCAACATCGATCTGTTACGACCGATTGCGGTAGACCTTTACGGCGAAAATCGCTCGACGGGCGCGTTCATTCTTATCGACGCGGAGACGAACGGCACTGTCGCAGCCGGAATGATCACGGGGGCCAGTGGCCCGGCCGGGTCAACATCCGGCCCTGTGACGGCAGAAGAAAGAGCGGCGCGCTGGGGTCATCGCGGTGGGGTTCTCGAATTGACGGGGCCGGTTGAATTGATCGATGGCATCGAGAGGTCTCTCTTTGCGCGCGGCGCGATCATAGCGCGCATTGAAGTGGATGCCGCGCCATTTGCAGCTCACGCCGGGATGGTCGAATCCATCGTCGCATCGAAGGCGCTCTCTGGAATGATTGCGCTGATCGTCAACCTGAGCGGCGACGAAGCTCTGACCGCGCGGGCCGAGGGTGAAGAGATAGCGCTCGAAACAAACAATGCGTTCGAAGCGGTCTCTGCTGTCCATGAGCTTCTGGAACGATGCGGCATTCTGGTGCCGGCCGGAAACATAGACTGGGTGATCTAGAAACTCGTAAGGCTTCAATCGCGACGCAAGAGATAGCAGACGAAAGTTGAGAGGAAACAAGTAGTGAGCGCAACGGAGATTCAAACACAGGTGAGCGCAAAGCTCGATGCAGTGCGCTCCATGCTTGCCCGCGAAGTGACAGGCAGACAGGATGTCTGCCTGACGTGCAGCTTTCAGGCCGAGGATGTGCTGCTGGCGAAGCTGGCTATCGAACTGGATGCGCAGATCCCGATTCTCTTTCTGGATACGGGATATCACTTTGCCGAGACCTATGCCTATCGAGATCGCATTGCCAGTGAGTGGCGCTTGAACCTAATCAACCTGCTGCCAGAAAAGACGGTCGCCGAACAGGAGCGCGAGCGTGGGCTTCTTTATCAATCCGCACCCGACGAGTGTTGCAGGCTGCGCAAGGTTGAGCCGCTTTTCAAGGCGGTTGCCGGATACCGCGTGTGGATTACGGGCTTGCGGAGGGAACAGGCAAAGAGCCGCGCGGCTCTAGAGGAAACGGCGCTCTTTGCGCTTCCCGGCGGCAAGCAGGTGTTGAAGCTGGCGCCGTTGGCCGCGTGGAGCGCGCGGGATGTCTGGTATGCCTGCGAGGAGCTTGCGATTCCTCTCCTGCCGCTCTACGAGCGCGGTTACTCCTCCATAGGCTGCGAGCCTTGTACGACGCTTCCACTCGATCCGAACGATCCGCGCTCCGGGCGCTGGGCTGGGCACAAGGTTGAATGCGGCATTCACATCGAAGCAGCGCCGTCCAGATAGAGCGGGCGCGCGGGAACTGAGGATACGAAGTGCAATATCTCATCGGATTTGTTATCGCGTTGTTTATCGCGCTCACCGGAGTCGGCGCGGGCACCGTCACTGTGCCGGTTCTGATCTTGTTTCTTGGCGTTCCGGCGCCGGTGGCTGTGGGCATCGGCCTGATGTTCGCTACAGTCGTCAAGCTGATTCTTGTGCCTGCGCAGATCGCCCGGCGCAATGTGGCGTGGAGGACGCTTGGGTTTATGATTCTTGGCGGCGTGCCGGGGGTCGTGATCGGGTCGATCTTCCTCAAACATCTTGTGAATGCGGGCTCGCAGAACCTGCTCAACGCGATCCTCGGGCTGATTCTGGTGAGCACCGCAGGCTGGCAAATCTTCTTTTCTTTTCGCCCAATGAGAAAGAAAGCGGAGGCACAGGATCGCAGCTCACTGCTTGCCTGGCTGATGTTTCCTGTAGGCGCAGAGGTTGGCTTCTCCTCGGCTGGAGCGGGCGCGCTGGGCTCGGCCGCGCTGCTTAGCCTCACTTCCCTTGCGCCCGCGCAGGTGGTGGGCACGGACATTGCCTTCGGCTTTGTGATTTCACTGATTGGCAGCGGCGCGCATTGGTTTTCGCATGCCTCGAATCCCGCATTGCTGATTCACCTGATCGAAGGCGGCGTCGCCGGAGCCATTGCAGGAACATTGCTGAGCGCGCGCGTCCCGCGCCGGCAGTTGCGCTTTGCGCTGTGGGTCTGGCTGTTGATTCTGGGCGGCCAGTTTCTCTTCAACAGCTATCAACTGTGGGCCGCGCCGCACAGAGTGGTTGCAAGCCAGTCCCAAATCACGCTATCTAAGTAGGGCGGAGCTTCTTGCTCAAACGGCCGGAATTTGACTGTAATTCGCAGCTTTTTCCGCTTGTTCCGCGCCCGCTTCATCCCACCATTCCGACCGCTCATCGGCTTTTTCAGCCTCTGGTCAGAAACCGCGCGCATGCCCGGCATCTTCGGTCTACCTTCCAAAGAGAGCAAGTACCACGGAAGGGGAACGGCGCATGGAAGAGATCGTCAACGTCGAGGCAGTCAGCCGAAGATTTCCTCTGGACAATTTTCCAACGCATCACCCGGCGCATAGTTTTGTCAGCGCCCTCACTGAGGCCAGCCTGTGTGTCGTGGCCGGCGAGTTTCTGGCCATTGCCGGGCCGAGCGGGAGCGGGAAGACTACTCTGCTGAATCTGATCGGCTGCATCGATCAGCCCACCACCGGCCGCATTCTGGTTGACGGCGTCGATACCTCGACGCTGAAGCCGAATGGCATGAGCAAGCTCCGCCGCGAAAAGATTGGCTTCGTCTTTCAGACCTTCAACCTCATTCCCGTCTTCACGGCCGCGGAGAACGTGGAGTATCCGCTGCTGATTCAGGGAGTCGACAGCCGCGAGCGTTCGGAGCGCGTGGCAGATGCCCTCAGTAGCGTGGGTCTGTCGGCCCGCGCCAATCAGCGGCCCGACCTGCTCTCCGGCGGCGAACGCCAGCGGGTGGCCGTGGCCCGCGCCATTGTTGGCCGTCCAGCCCTGGTGCTGGCCGATGAGCCGACGGCCAACCTCGACACGCAAAACGCAACGCAGCTCATCGACCTGATGCACGGCCTCAATCGCCGCCTCGGTCTCACCTTTATCTTCTCTACGCACGACGCCCGCTTGCTCGAACACACTGAACGCATCGTCCGCCTGTGCGACGGCAAGATTGTTTCCGATGAAACCAAGGAAGGAGGCAGCCGTGGGTAAGTTTTTGCTTCTCGCATTCCGAAACATCTTCCGCAATCGCCGCCGCACATTGATGACTCTGATGATGGTCGGGGGCGGCGTAGCAGGTTTGCTGCTGGCGGGCGGATACTTCGCGTTCATGACGCACGGCCTTCGGGAAAGCACTATCAATGACGGCCTCGGGCACATCCAGATATTCACGGCCGACCACTTCAATCGCGACGAAGTGCGCGTGCTCGACACGGGCATCGATAACTGGCGCCAGGTGGCCGCGACCGTCCGCACGGGCGGCCACGTGCGCGGCGTCGCACCGCGCATCGAGTTCTACGGCATGGTCTCCAACGGAACCAAGGCCACGGGATTCATGGGAAGCGCCGTCGATCCAAATGCTGAAAAGAGTTTGGGATTTATCTCCCGTGTTGTCGCGGGGCGCGACCTTGACGCCAAGCCCTCGGGCGAGGTGGAAGCGCTGATCGGAACCGGTCTGGCCAAGTCGATGAACGTCAAGGTTGGCGATGGGTTGACGCTGCTGGCGATGACCTCCGACGGGGCTCTCAACGGCGTCGATGTCGAGATTGTGGGCATTGTCAACTTGGGCATCGCCGAGATGGATGCGCGCTATTTGCGCATCACTCTTCCCGCGGCGCAGCGCCTGTTGCAAAGCGATCGCGTCACCAATCTCGTCGTTGGGCTGGATGCAACTGAAAATACCGACGAGGTAGCAGCCGAACTCGCTCCCCGGCTCCACGGCTTGCCGCAGCAGTTAGTCCTCAAGAAGTGGATCGACCTGGCTACTTACTATAAGCAGGTGTCGGCCATGTTCAACGGCATCTTTCTTTTCATGGGGGTTATCGTTTTCTTTATGGTCCTGATGTCAAGCGTCAACACGCTACTAATGAGCATGTTCGAGCGAACGCGAGAGATAGGAACCATGCTGGCCATGGGCACGCCGCGCGCATGGATTGTGGCGCTGCTCATGCTGGAAGCTATACTGCTGGGCGCGATAGGCGCCGCCGTTGGCGTGGCGGCAGGCAATCTTCTCGGCGCGCTTCTCAATGCCTCTGGCCTGCATATGCCGCCGCCCCCCGGATACACTGCCAGTATTCCTTTTCGCGTTCTTCATGTGCCCGCGCAGATGATCGGCTCCTCGTTGCTGGTCATTGTGTCGCTGGCGTTAGCGTCCATCCTGCCGGCGATCCGCGCATCCCGGCTACAAATTGCGGAGGCATTGGCTCATGTCTAATATCAACTGCGTATTGCGAACAGTTCTGCTGCTCCTGGTTGTTGGATTTCTACTTACCTGCGCGCTGGTTTGCCGCGCGGCAACTCTCGCAGTTCCCGACGCCGAAGCGCTGCTCAAGCGCTCCGACGCATACCGAAATGGGTGGCCCTCCTATGTCCTGAGAGTGAAGATCACTCACTACGAGTCAGGCAAAGCGGACGAGGATAAGCTCTACGAGGTCTCTCAGAAGGGAACGGAGAGAACTTATGTCGAGTTCTTGAGTCCGCGGGAGAAGGGCGAGCACCTGCTGATGCTGGGCGACGATATGTGGGTCTATCTTCCCGACACGAGCCGTCCGGTCCGCATTACGCCGCTCGAACGGCTCAACGGAGACGCCTCGAACGGCGATGTAGCGCGCACTAACTTTTCTGTGGATTACTCGGCTGTCTATCTTCGCACCGAGAAAATCGGCGCGGAAAACTGCTACGTCCTCGATCTTACCGCAAAACGCAAAGGCTCGACCTATCAACGGATTCTCTATTGGCTGCGGGTCGAGGACGCGCGCCCGGTGAGGGCCGAGTTCTATCTAACCTCGGGCAAACACATCAAGTCAGCAACCTTTGACGAGTATGTTACCGTCAACGGCAGAAGCCGGCTGCTTCGCTGGACTCTTTACGACGAGATCCGCCATAACTCGAACAGCGTACTGGAATACTCCAACATTGCTCCACGCGAGCTACCAGACAAACTTTTCTACCAGGGACGGACGGACCGCTTCTGATCATCATGAGATTGCTTTGGGCAATTCCGGTCATGCTCACGCTCTGTGCCGGGCGGATCGCTGTCCTGGCGCAGGATAGCGCGCCGCCGGAGCTGCGCAGCGACTTTCGCTATTCCTTTGCGGCTATCGACGATGCGACATTCGATAGCAGCCTTCGGCCGCCCCTACCGGCGGCGGCAACAATGCTGAAGGATCCTTCGGTAACTCTGTTGCAGAATCAATTGCTTCTGGAGCCGTCGTTTACTCTTCGCTATCGGTCTCGCTGGAGTGTTGCAGCGAGCGCCGTGGGCCGGGCCGAAAGCTTTCACGGCCTTTCTGTTGCGGAGTTCGACGTTCCGTCAGGGGACGCAGCCGCCGCCGCCGCTCTTGGCACAGCGCTTGAGCCGTATACGGGCACACGCACCCAGCTTCGCGTGAAAGAGAGTTATGCGGGACTCTCGGCGGGAGACTTTGACTTTACACTCGGCCGGAGAATTGTGCGTTGGGGGACCGGCTATGCATTCACTCCAGCCGGTGTGCTTGATCCGCCCCGCGTGCCCACGAACCCGACCGATCGCTTGAATGTCAACGTGGGCCGCGACATGATCAAGGCTGATTGGGTCCATGGGCCTCATGCTCTGTCGCTTGCATGGTCCAGCGCGGCGCTGATGCCCGCCTCGGCAAACCTGCACGACACCATCGCTTTCCGGTATAACATTCTGATGCATGGCTTCGACACATCGTTGATTGCCGGCGACGACCGTGCCGGGGACGCGTTTGGCGGCGTTACCTTCACGCGGGTCTTCGGTCAGGCCTGGGAGCTGCATGGCGAGGGCGTTTGGCGCGAGCAGGGCGCGGTTGTGATGGGCGCAAAATACACCACTTCGTGCGGGGTCTCCTTTATCGGAGAGTTCTACACTCCGCCCAATATCGCGTACTATCGAGATATGTCCATCTCACCCTCAGCCGGACGGCAGCACTATGCGTTTTTATACGCAGGCAAGTCGCGCCTGCGGGAGTTGCCGGGCTGGAAGCAATGGGATTTGGCCGCCTCAATAGTGGAGAATCTTAACGACCGGAGTTCTACAGTTATCTTCGACGCGACGCGCCGGTTTGGCAGCCATTTCTCTTCCTATTTGCATCTTGAGATTCCGGAGGGCGGTAAGGGGTCGGAGTATGGAGCTACTCCTTACAGCGCAGCAAGCTCAGCGGGGGTTCGTTTTCAGCTATGACATGCGAGACTAATCCGGCAATGACCGATTCCACTGGAACGAACAAGCAACCGCGGGCTTATGCAGCTCGATTGTTGAGGCCGATGGTGATTGCCGTTGGATCGGCGTGTGTGGTTGTGTTGCTCTTTCTCAGCCTGGGCAAGATTCGCCTTTCCGAGACCGGACGAACGCTGTTGATGGCGTTGATTTATTGCATATCGATTGCCTCTCCCTCTATCGTGCTTCTTACCCGGCTCTCCTATAAGTATACGGATCGTTTGCCGCGCCTGATCGTTTTCATTCAAGCGGCGGTTCTGGTGTGCACCGCGGTCGCCGGCAGTTTTGCGGCGGGGATCGTCTTCCAGATCGTCGGACTTATTCCCCGCGGCGAATATTGGGGTGAACTACGCGCCGTCCTTCCTTTCAGTATCGTGATCTCGCTCATGTTCGGGCTGAGCATATCCACTTTCGAAACCATGCGCTACAAGCTTCAAGCGGCCACTCTTGAATTGCGCACGAAGCAGATGGAGCAGGAGCGGGCTTATAAACTGCTGGCGGAGGCCCAACTATCTTCGCTCGAATCGCGCATTCACCCGCACTTTCTCTTCAATACTCTCAACTCCATCGCGGCGCTGATTCCCAGAGATCCGCAGTTAGCCGAAGATACAGTCGGGAAACTGGCTTCGCTGTTACGTTTTTCGCTTAATGCCAATCACAACGGCCTGGTTCCGCTCAGCCAGGAACTCAAGATTGTCAGCGACTATCTCGAAATCGAGAAGACCCGCTTCGGTTCGCGTTTGAATTATGAAATTACGGTTCCGGAAGCTTTACAAGACATAAAAGTGCCTCCGCTGGCGCTTCAGTCTCTGGTGGAGAACTCCGTGAAGCATGCCGTCTCTGAGCGCGCCCAGGGAGCCAGGATTCGGATTGTTGGATCGAGTAGTTCCGGCCGCATTGTTCTCGAGGTTATCGACGACGGGCCGGGCTTTTCGCTTGAAGCTATTATTCCCGAGCATGGTTTGGGCAATCTCATCGGGCGCCTTGAGCTTCTCTTCGGAGCCGAGGGCAGGCTTGAGGTAACTCACGAGAACGGACAGACATCCGTTCGGCTATCCTTTCCCGTATAATGGCTGCGCATGATGAAAGCGCTCATGGAAACCGCCGCGCTCCGCGCCTATCTCGTTGATGATGAGCCGCTGGCCATTGAGCGGCTCGCGCGGCTGCTGGCGAAGGCTGGCGTCCTCAAGATCGTGGGCCACGCCACCGATCCGGCGGAAGCTCTCGATGTTTTGAATCGCGAAGCCATTGATGTGTTGTTCCTCGACATTCAGATGCCCGGCATGAACGGCTTCGAGTTGCTTTCCCGGCTCAGAGAGCAGCCCTTCGTCATCTTTACGACCGCTTACGATCAGTATGCGCTGCGGGCCTTTGAGGTGAACTCGATCGATTACCTGGTGAAGCCTATCGAACCCGAGCAGTTGGCGCGCGCGCTGAAGAAGCTGGACCGGCTTCGCCCTGCGGCCAAGCCGGATTGGCAGCGGAATCCGGAGTTGCCCGCGCTGCTCAAGGATCTGGCCGCCTCGCTGCGCGGAGCGCAAGAGAGCTATCCGCGGCGCATTGCGTCTCGCGTGGGCGAGCGGACTGCGTTTCTCGACCTGGATGCGGTGACTCATTTTGTGGCGCACGAGAAGCTGACCTATGCCGTGGTGAACGGGCGGCAGCATTGTGTGGATCAGACAATAGCCGACCTGGAGCGGCGGCTGGATCCGGCGAAGTTTCTGCGCGTTCACCGGGCGGCGCTGGTGAATGTGGACTGGATTCACGAGATGAACTCGTGGTTTGCGGGCAAGGTGGTGCTTTCGCTCAAGGATGCGCAGCGAACGCAGATTTCCGTGGCGCGGGATCGGGTGCGGGTTCTGAAGACGCGGCTGGGGATTTAGGAGCTTTCTGGGGTCTTCAATGTGCTCCCCATCACCCTTCGCTCGTGGTTCTATCGAATAGAATGAAGCGGAGGAGTTCAAGAACAATGTCTCGTAAAGCACTGATTGCCGCCAATTGGAAGATGTACAAGACGCCTGCCGAAGCGCAGGCATTCGTCGATGCCTTTTTGCCCCTCGTTGCCGGTCACACGCGCGATGAGATTGCCCTGTTTCCCTCGCCCGTGCTGCTGCCTACGGTGATTGCAGCCGCGAAGGGCTCGAATGTGGTCGTGGGCGCGCAGAATATTCACTTTGCCGAGGAGGGCGCGTATACCGGCGAGACCTCGGTGGGCCAGCTCCTGGCCGTGGGCGGAACGCATACGCTGATCGGCCACTCCGAGCGGCGGCAGTACTTTGCCGAGACCGACGAGATCGTCAACAAGAAGCTGCACACGGCGCTGAAGCACGGCGTTGTGCCTATCGTTTGCATCGGCGAGGTTCTGGCCGAGCGCGAGGCGGGGAAGACCGAGGAGGTTCTCAAGACGCAGATTACCGGCGCTCTGGCGGGCATCACTGCCGAAGCTGCCGCGCCTATCGTGATTGCCTATGAGCCGGTGTGGGCGATCGGCACAGGAAAGACTGCTACGCCGGAGATGGCCGTCGATGCGCATAGGATTATCCGCGCGGAAGTGGCCAAGCTGCTGGGCGCGGAGGTCGCGGCGGCTGTGCGGATTCTTTATGGCGGCAGCGTGAAGCCGGACAACGCGACGGCGCTGATTGGGCAGGGGGAGATTGACGGCGCGCTGGTGGGCGGAGCTAGCCTGAAGCCGGATTCGTTTGCGGCTATTGTGAAGTACTGATCGCTGTTGGATGTCCATCCCAGGTCCCAAGAGCAGGACCTGGGGCACTCAATCCTGATGGCTGATTGAGATTTCGGACGCCAGCCCAGGCCATCCGTTCCTATGCGGCCACGTCGAAGCGTTGGATCTTTGGCCGCTTGTTGTGGATGCCCGCCACATATAGTAGCCCGCATGCAGATCGTACCAAAAGCTGGCGTGGGTTCCGAGCGCGTCCGACAAGCGCAGCGACATACTCTGCCGGTACAGTGCTGAGGCTCAGTGGCGGGTCAGGTCCTGTCAATTCGCAAAATTGCGTCGGCGATCTGTTCACGATCCTGATCCATACCTGCCCGTTTTGGCGCGAACACCTTCGACCCCTTGGTCAAATGGCGGCGTCACACCAGGGAGCTGGTTGCCCGTCCGCGGAATGGGTGCCGTGCAATGATCGCGATTCTCTGGCGCAAATCGATTCAGCCAAGCATTAAGATGAATCAGATGAGTCAAACCGAACGACCTATGGCCAAACGACAACCGCGATCACAGCCCACATGGACAGATGTTAAAGCAAAACTCGCCGGCCTTGACCGGTTGGCATTAACAGGTCTGCTTCAGGACCTCTATGCTGCCAGCAAGGATAATCAGACCTTTCTTCACACTCGCTTTGGCTTGGGCGAGGACGTTTTGAAGCCTTACAAGGAGATGCTGGACCGCTGGCTTTGGCCGGACGTGTTGCGGAACCAGAACACTTCAGTCGCAAAGGCCAAGCAGGCTATTTCCAGTTACCGAAAGGCTATTGGCGAACCTGGCGGGCTCGCGGAACTGATGGTGTTTTATTGCGAATGCGCTGTGGGTTTTTGCAGCGATATTTGCTTGGATGATGAAGGATATTTCAGTGCTTTGGTCAATATGTTCGAACAGGCGCTCAAGGTTACCCGCCAGCTACCTGCGGACGACCGCGACGCCCTGATCGTCCGACTGGGATGTGTGCGCAACACCAGCGACAATTTTGGATATGGCGTGGGCGATGACATGGACTCCCTGCTTGCGAAATACGTCCGCACCTGACGGACCATCGGCATCTCGTTTTATCGAGAGGGGGAAAACAGTCCTTATTTGCACCGGAGTCTGGCGCGGGTATTGACCTATGCGACGCAGTTCGCGATAAGCTCATATCATGCGCTCTCATCCTCGCGAGAAAACAGGTAGAAACGACGCCTGCCCCTGTGGTAGCGGCAAGAAATACAAGCAGTGCTGTTTATCGAATTCAATCAACGTTTTGCCCGGCCCGGAGATGTCTGACACTCCATGGGGCAGGCAGCGCGACGCCTCGGACCGCCTCGCTGTGGATTTGCAGCGGACTCTGGAGCGCGACTTTGCCGACTTCGTCCTCGATGCCTGGATGGACTTCAACCAGGATGACGACCCCGCCTCCTTGAGTGAAATGCCGCATGAACTCAGCATCTTCAGCCCTTATGTGCTTTTTGAGTGGAATCCGGAGAAGACTCTCCGCCGGAGCAAGGAGAAGCCGCAAGGCGGCCTGGTTGTCCAGACGTATTTGAAGAAGGCCGCAAACCGTCTCTCCGCGCTGGAGCATTTGATTTTGGAGCAGGCAATCACGCGGCCGGTCAGCTTCTATGAGATTGTTCGCGTCCATCCGGGGAGGGGCGCGGTGCTGCGCGACATTCTGATCGGCGAAGAGACCGAGATTGAAGAGCACTCGGGAAGTGAAATGATGCGGCCGGGGGATGTGCTCTATGCACAGATTTGGATATTGCCAGAAGTCGCTACATTGGGCCGCTCCGCGCCGATCCGCATCCCTCCCGACACGAAGGTTGAGATCATCAAGCTTCGCGCGCAGTTGAAGCGCAAGATCAAAAGGCAAAATCGGGAACTTTCAGCAGACGACCTGACGCGGTATACCGATGAGGTTCGCGCCGTCTACCTCGATATTCGTGATGCCCTGAGTAAACCGCCTAAGTTGCAAAATACCGACGGGGAGCCGTTTCTCTCTCACAAAATTCATTTCAACACCCAATCGGCGCAGTCGACTTTTGACGCTCTCGCTCCTCTGGCTTGGGGGGTGACCAGGGAAGAGTTGCTCGAAGAGGCGGACCGGAACCACGACGGCTCGCTTCGCAGCATCGAATTCGCATGGATCAAGAAGGGGAACAAAATGCACCCGTCCTGGGAAAACACCGTCCTGGGCCATCTGAAGATATTCGGGAAGACGCTCCTGGCGGAGGTGAACTCAGTCAACCGCGCCAAGCGGATTCGGGAAGAGATTGAGCAGCGCCTCGGCTCCCAGGCGATACACGTCGGCACGGAAACGGAATCGCCGGAACAGATGCTGAAGCAGGCGAAGCAAAGAAAAGCCTTGCGCGGCGCCGAAGAAATAATCGAGGAGGACGATCTGCTCCGCGATCCCGAAATCCGCCGCCAGATAGAGGCGGAGGTCCAGAAGCAGGTCGAGGGATGGGTTCGCACCAAGGTTCCCGCTCTGGGTGGGCGCACACCGTTGCAGGCCGTCGCCGATCCTGACGGCAGAGAGATGGTCGAGGCCCTGCTGCAAGGCTGGGAACGCCAGAACGAAGCGCCAGGGCCAGCGGGCATTGTGCGTCCGGATATCAATGCGTTGCGCCGCATGCTGAATCTTCCGGTGAAGACGGGATCCCACACGGAGTGAGGCGGCCCAGTAGAATGTCACTTGCTGCTTCAGTGGACGTGATTCGGCAAGAGTTGCGGCTCTAAGACGTCAGTTGCCTCTAATTTACCGACTGCAATGCCTTGGCACTTCTTCCGGCACGCGTTCGCTCCTTGCTGGACGAAACGGGTGCCCCAATCGGTGTGCAACAGAAGCTCATTCGCCACAGTAATGTGGCCACGACCATGAACGTGTACGGCAATGCTAGCCTGAGAGCCAAGCAACGGACCAACTCAAAGGTTGTGCAGATGGTGATGCCACAAGAAGCACCTCAGGGTGTGCGGCAGTCAGTAGCGGTTTGAACTATTGTGGGATTCTGTGGGGTTGGAATCCAAGAAAAACGCTGTAAGTTATTGATTCTTTGGCTCCTCAGGTAGGACTCGAACCTACAACCCTTCGGTTAACAGCCGAATGCTCTGCCATTGAGCTACTGAGGAGTGTCGTGCGTTAATTCTTCTATACCAAGGTAGCAGAGAGCGCAGAAGACGTCAAAAATTCTATCTGGATGCAGCGTGCATCATCCTCAAATCTGCTTCATTTTCAGTGTAGCCGGCACCCGAAGCGTTCTGGCACGAGGGAGCGCGCCGGGGGCTGCCGCTAGCGATACGATAGAAGGAGCAAAAGCCTGCCTCGAGCAGAGCCGAAGGGAGGAGAATCCTTGTCACGGATTTCACGCCTGAACCGCAGCGAAGTGACCACTGAGATGGCAGCGCTCTATGATAGAGCCTTCGCCCAGCGCGGCAACGTGCCCAACATGTTCCGGGTGATGGCCCATCGGCCGGAGATCTTCACGACGATGATGGCCCACTTTGCCGCGGTGCTCTCGACCGGCACGGTCCCCACCAAACTGAAGGAACTGATCATCGTTCGCACCAGCCAGGTGAATGTGACGCCCTACTGCCTGGCCAGCCACACGATTCTTGCCCGAAATCTTGGATGGACCGACGAGCAACTTGCTCGCCTGGCCGAGTGGCCCCAGCGAGAGGACTTCACCGCTGCCGAAAAGGCCGCCCTGCGCCTGGCTGAGACAGTCACCCGCGACGCCAACGCGGTCAGCGACGAGCAGTTTGCCGAGCTGCGCGAGTTTTACTCCGAAGGCGAAGTCGTGGAACTGCTCTGCGCGATCGGCCTCTTCAACTACTTCAACCGTTTCAACAACGTCCTCAAGATGGAACCGACGAAACCCGGCGAGGGCGGCTGCGCGGCGGCTGAAACAGCGACTGCCCAGTGACCTCGATCTTCTCTTTCAAGGAGCCTCCTTCCCACATGAAACTAGAGCTGCCCGCCGGTTCATTTCGAGCCTATCTCTTCGACTGCGACGGCACGATCGTCGATTCGATGCCGCTGCACTACATTGCCTGGAAGACGGCCCTGGCGGAGTGGAATTGCGTCTACGAGGAGAGCCTCTTCTACTCCTGGGGCGGCAAGCCAACCCGCGAGATCATCTCCGACCTGAATCAAATGAATGGGTTGGCCATGCCTGTCGAGGCCGTCGCCGAACGCAAGGAAGAGCTCTACTTCGAATTGCTGCCGCGGCTCAAGGCAATCCCTGAAGTGATGGAGCACATTGAAGCCGCGCAAGGGCGGATTCCCTTCGCCGTGGTTTCCGGGGGCAGACAGAAATCGGTGATCCGCTCGCTCTCAGTGGTTGGCCTGCTCGACCGATTCGACATCATCGTTGGCGCCGAAGACTACACTCGCTCCAAGCCGGCTCCGGATGCCTTTCTCCTCGCAGCCGAGCGGCTGGGCGTTGCGCCCGCCGATTGCCTCGTCTTTGAAGACACCGATCTGGGCATCGAAGCGGCAATCGCCGCGGGGATGGCCTATGTGAAGGTTCCAGCGCCCTGGGAGAGGACCTGAGAGAAGAGAATCAGTAGAGCAGCACTGCCACTCGGTAAGCCGTGAAAGCGCCTTGCTGGCCCTGCGGCGGGCAACTCCCTACGGCCGCCTGATGAAGCTCTCCAGAGGCCATCCGGTCGATTAGCGCCTGGGGCAGGCGAGTCAGCTCCGCATCCTGCCAGCGCATGATGAAGCGCGGTTGCGGGCCGCCAATGCCGCGAGGCATCCCTTCATCCGCGGCGCAGGCAACGCGTGCAAGAGCCGGATCCCGCAGAACAGCGCCCCCGTTTGCCTTGATCAGCCGGGCCACCTCAGCCTCGACCTGAGCCTGCGTCAGCACCGGCACGGCGCGCTCGTAGTCTGCCACAGCATAGAGCCCGTCACGGCCAGCCACAACGGCCACGCCGACCCGATCCACAGCGGGGTTCAGCAGGTTGGCGCGGTGGCCGGGGGAGTGCATCCAGCCCTCATGAATCGCGGCCGGACTGGGGCCAAGGGCCACGTTTTCCTCGATCATGCTGAAGCGCGCGCCCGCCTGCCCGGCTCGCCCGGCGACGTCCGGCTCGCCCGCATATTGGTGAGCGATCTGCTCGGCGGCAACCATGCGCAGGCAATGCTGGCGGGCGGCCGCGGCCAGTGCCGGGTCCCACTTCAGCGGACCGGCCCCGGATACCGCGCGCGCCTGATTGGCGAGCACGACTAGCTGCCAGGCCGCGGGCTGAATCGACGCCTGCTGCTTGTCCTGCCTGGGCGTCTGTGCCAGAACCGCGGACGCAACCACTGCGAGACACAAGATCAAGCCATGCCGAAAAGCATCCATAATCAATTCAACCCCACTTTGCCGCCAGTGTCGCTGTATTCTTGCTATGCCGATGCCTTTTTTCGCCGCCAGCACGCTCCCCGCACTTCGCAGTCGCGCCCGCCGACAGCCGCTGGCGGTGGCTGGCGTTTTTCTGCTGGCTGTCTTCGTGATTGGAGGGTTGGCAGCTCCCTGGCTAGCGCCGCACAATCCAGCCGCCATCGACTTGCTGCATCGGCTCGAAGGACCCTCCGCCACGCATTGGGCCGGAACCGACGAACTGGGCCGCGATACGCTCTCGCGCCTGCTTTTTGGAGCGCGGCTCTCCCTGGCCGTCTCTGTGACTGTAGTTGCGATTTCGCTGGCCCTGGGGCTGGCCGTCGGCGGCCTTGCCGGCTACCTGGGAGGATGGATCGATGTCGCCCTCACCACTTTTGCCATGAACACGTTCCTGGCCCTGCCAGGCATTCTGCTGGCCATCGCCTTCGCCGCCTTCCTCGGCCCCGGATTCGTCAACCTGGTGCTGGCGCTGGCCATCGGCGGGTGGGCCGGATATGCGCGCCTGGTGCGGGCGCAGGTGATGGCCGTGCGCGACCGAGAGTATGTGGATGCGGCTCGCGCATTGGGCGCAAGCGGTCTCCGCATCTTCTTCCGCCACATTCTGCCCAACATCGTCCAGCCGATTCTGGTGCAGGCAGCCATCGGCATGGCCGGAGTGATTCTTGCCGAGGCGACGCTCTCCTTTCTCGGCCTGGGCATTCCCGCGCCAGCGCCGAGTTGGGGCGCAATGCTGAACGACGCCCGCTCGCATCTCTTCGACTCGCCGCATTTGGTGCTCTTCCCGGCCCTTGCAGTGGCTGGCGCGGTGCTCGGCTTCAATTTCATGGGCGATGCCCTGCGCGACCAGCTCGATCCGCGGACGCGGCTGGAACTGGGGCTATAACAGTCTGCGAAGGAACGCAGGCTTTGTATCAGGGCACGGCTTCAGCCATGCCGTAAGGATTGCAAAGGAATGCTGGGCTTTAGCCCCTGACGGAAAATGGCTTCACAGGGGGTTCCTGGATGAAGATCGGCGTCGTCAGCGATACCCACGGGCTTTTCCGCCCCGAAGTCGCGCCCGCGCTGGCCGGCGTCGAGCGCATCCTGCACCTGGGCGATGTGGGCAAGGCGTCGGTACTCAAGAAACTGGGCAAGATCGCTCCCGTCACAGCGGTCCGCGGCAATGTAGACCGCGAAGGCCCATGCAGCGAGCTGCCGGAGACGGAGGTGACGCTCATTGGCGGCCGCTACGTCTATATGCTGCACGATTTGAACACGATCCACCTTGACCCGGCTGCCGGAAAGTTCGCCGCCGTGCTCTTCGGGCATACACATGTGCCCAACTTCTACCGGCGCAAGAGCGTGCTCTACTTTAATCCCGGTTCCTGCGGGCCGCGGCGCTTCCGGTTGCCGGTGACGGTTGGTCTGCTCGAAGTGAGCGAGGACGGCGAGTTGGAACCCCGGATTGTCGAGCTGGATTGCGAGTAGTCCGCCGGTTACTTGTCCCTTAGTTCCTCATGCGGGGATTCACCCAGCGATAGACCACGTCTGTCAGCAGGTTGACAAGCACGTAGGTCAGCCCGATTGACAAGAGGCAGCCCTGCACCAGCGCATAGTCGCGATTGGAGATCGCGCTGACGGTGAGGCGGCCGATGCCGGGCCAACTGAAGATGGTTTCGGTGACGATTGCGCCTGCCAGCAGCGCGCCGAATTGCAAGCCGACGACGGTGATGATGGGAACCAGTGCGTTGGGCAAAGCGTGACGGCAAACGACGGCCGTTTCGCTAAGGCCCTTGGCGCGGGCTGTCCGGATGTAGTCCTGGCCGAGTTCCTCCAGCATTGCGGTGCGCACCATGCGAGTGAGGATGGCGGCCAGGGATGCGCCCATGGCAATCGAGGGCAACACAAGATAACGCCAATCGATCCCCGCGCTTCCGCCCGAATTCGCGCCGGAGACAGGGAGCCAGCCCAGTTCGATGGAGAAGACCAGAATCAGCACCGGACCCAGCACCAGGCCGGGAACGGAGAGGCCGAAGAGGCTCACAACGGAGAGCAGTTGGTCGATCCAGCGCCCCCGGCGCATGGCGGCCAGAATACCGGCAGGCAATGCCAAAAGCAGCCCGAAGCCAAGCGCGGTCAAAGTCAGAGCCAGCGTGTAGGGATAGCGGGCGGCGATCAGATGGGCTACCGTGTCGTGCAGGCGGATGGAGCCGCCCAGATCGCCATGCAGCACGCCGTTCCAGTAAAGAAAGTACTGCTGATGAAGTGGCAGGTCGAGCCCAATATCGTGACGCAACGCCGCGATGTCGGCCGGAGTCGCACCCTCGCCGAGCATCATCTGGACAGGGTCGCCGGGAACCAAGTGAATGAGCAGAAAGACCAGCGAGACCACCAGCCAGACGACCGGAAGCGTGAGCGCGAGGCGGGTGAGGATCTGCTTCATGGGCTTTCCTCAGCTTACAGTTGTCAGTTGTCAGTTGTCAGTTGTGAGGCTGAGAGGATAGAGGAATTTCGGATTTCACTCCCTTGGCCGTCAATAAAACGCCATCTTGGAACTCCCATGGCATAGAAGAGGCCATCGGTAAAGAGGCCGGGAAAACGCGTTCCCAATGCGCTCTGTTTACCGGATTACGACCGCTTTTCATGGTCTTAGGTGTCATCCGCTGACCTGCATGTTGTTGAAAATACGTTCGACTGATGATTCGAGTCCTCCCTGAGGAGCCAAAACTAAAATAGAATTAATAGTATGCGAGGCAGCCAAATCGGCTGCCATTGTTATTTTGTCGGATGGCTGTTCTGATGGCTGTTCCGCAAACTTTTCTGCATTTGATGAAATTGTTCCGTTGTTTCCTGGTGCCCCGTCCCATATAAAGGCTGGCTTCTTTTGGGGCGCGGAGAATGCATCGCGGGAGCTTCGAGGGCTTTGCCTGAGGGATTGGACAGAGGGGCGGCTTTCAGATGCAGTCAGCGAGCGCGGCGCGTGGCAAGACTGGCTTGAATATTTTTTGCAGGGAATCGCTCGCATGTCCGAAGATGCAGTGAGCCGGGCAACACGCATCAACGACTTGCTGGCTGAAGGGCGAAGGAAGCTGGCCAGCGAATCGACGAACACACCATTGAGGGTGATCGATCTGCTGGCAGCAGATCCATTTATTACGATCACTGGTGTTGCCGATCGATTGGGACCTGCCTTCACTATGGCACAGCGTGCAATTGAACGGCTGGGAGGAACGATTCCGCCCAACAGCACCGGAACAGGTGTGCGGCCCGGATTTCGTCGCCAACCAGTTGCAGGACTCGCCTGCTATAAAAGCCTGTGCCGCTGGGATGTATTGTGCATCACAACGGGGAAGATGGTTGCCCACGCACAGGTAGAGCCTGCTGCATGCCGCAGCTCGTGACCCGGAGAGGAAAAGGCAACTTGATTCATCCGCCCCGTACCGCAATCCTGGAATTGCCTGGCCGCGGAACGGTCTCAACGAAGGAGTTCAACTCAGCGCATTTCGGGGGGAGAGAATTAGAACGAGACCGTTGCCGAATCATGATAGGCCAATGGTGCGCTGTGCCGGGCGGCATTGGCGATGGTTTGCCGGGGGACCATTCTGCACTCTGGCGGCTCTCGACGCGGCTGGCCGGTGCTAGGTTTTCGGCTGGCGCCGGACCTTCCGCTTCAAACGGACTTTCATCAGGAACCGTTTACCACAACCGTCACAATGCCAGGGATAGTAGCCGAACAGGCAACAGATTCCCCTTTCCAGGATGCCTCGGCGTCTTGACCGATCGATTCCGTCTTGTTTGCACATTGGGCATTGCATATCAGGTCTTCCCTCGGCTTTTGGTGCGCAATTAGAGGATACCTGTTCAAATGCCGTTGTCAAAAATGGATTCACTCGCCGAATGTCCTTTTGTCAAGAAGAAACCGGCGTCGGGCACGAGGCCGATTCGTCCATGCCGCCGCTTGCTACGGAAACCGAATGGTCGCTGACCACAGGAAAGCATAAGCATTCGGCAAGAAATCGGGCGACCATTGCCGGTCCCCAACGGTCCCTGCGCCATGGAAGGCATTCGGCAGAAATCTGCAAACAAGTGCAAACTCCAGAAAAGCCGAAGGCCCGGACGCCTTTCGGAATCCGGGCCTTTGCTCATACAGGAGTCGCTGCTTACTACTCCACGTCCAGAGTAATTTGGAAGCTAGGCTGCGAACAGGGAGCCAGTGCCGGGCTTCCGGCATTGGTTGTTGGGTCGATGCCACACGCCTGGGTTACGGGTGGGCTGACCATTGGCGAGACATAAGGGTCAATAGAAGCGACGACGGTGATGGTGCTGGTTCCCTTTGGACTGGAGAACTGAACACCACCGGAATTGCAAGCCGTCAGTCCACTTGCCGAAATCGCTAGAAGAGCGATTCCGATCACCATGGCGACCGTTCCCCAGGCTCCGCGCATGATCCGGCGGCGCATCCGGAAGAGTAAAAGCCCGGAGAGGCCGCCCAGCCACCAGAGCATCGAACTCTGAGCCGGGGAGTTGGGCGGATTGTTGATCACAACGGTCAACTGTGTTGTGACCGGCGGATTGTTAACGCCGGGCGTGCTGGCCATTACGCTCACCTGTCCCGGCGAAAAGACGCAGATTGCATTGGCCGGCAGTGAAGAGGCCACGCACTGATAGCCGACGACGCCTTGCCAGCCCCCGTAACTGGTGTTGGTAAATGTGACGGAAGAACTGGAGCCAACGGCGGCGTCGATCAATGTGCCGCTGGTCGTAAGGACCACGGAACCGGATGCGGGAGCAACATCGAATGATTGAACTGCGGAGCTGGATCCGTTGAAGTTTCCATCGCCTCCATAGCTTGCTGAGACGGCCACAACGTCGAACGCCACGCCAGTAGCCGGCGACGAAGGAGTGTAGGAATAAGTGGCTTGGAAGACCCCGCCACTGGCAGCCATCAGGGGCGCTGACGGCGTCACTGTTGTGCCGCCTGAATCCGTGATGGTGAAGGTAACAGTTCCGGTCGGGATGCCCGCAAAGGTGGAGATCACCGTCGCGGTCAGCATGAGCGCGCTGCCTGCCGGCTGGCTTGACGGATTGAGGTTGGCCGTCGCAAACGAGATTGACGTCGCCGTGGCGACTTGACCGACAACGATCGTATCGATCGCCGAATCGCTGCCGGCATAAACGATAGTGGTGGTCGTTGCTCCCTGATAGACCGCCTGCAAGGCGTGGCTTCCCCCAGCGAGACCGTTGGACAGCGCGAATGTGACTGTTCCGTTGTTAAGCGTGCTTGTGGCCACTTGCGATCCATCCACCATCAGAGCGACAGTGCCTGTGGGTGTGCCCACGTCTGACGTGACCGACGCGCTCAGGGCAATCGCTTCCCCATAGTAGGGAGTTCCACTGGGCGCGGTAACCGTTAACGTCGTCGCCGTGGCCTGAACCGCTTCTCCGGTGCCGGCGAGCGTGACTTGCGGCGCGGCGGTGTTGGATGCGCTGCTGCTTAACGTCAGGACATCGCTGAATGTGCCGCCAGTCGGAGGCGCGAAGGTTGCTTCCACGACGCAGTTCAGCCCCACCGCGAGACTGTCGCCATCTGAGCACGCGTTGGTCTCCGAAGTGTCCAGCGTGAACCCGTTGGTGCTCCCTGTGGCTACGTAGTACGGCGAACCTAACGTCAACGCCTGATTGCCGGAACTCTCCACCTGGACCGAGGCTGGACTACTGGTGGTTCCGGGGTTCAGGTTGCCAAACGACAATGTGGTTTGAGTCCGAGCCAGCATGTATGCCGCGGCATTCACATTGTCGCTGACATAAAGGTTGCCAACGGAATCGATCGCCAGACCATAGGGATTCTCAATCCCAAAACTTACATTCGCGGAGCTTCCAATTGCCAGACTGCCGGCAACATTGGGAATGCGCATCACTTTCATGTTGCCCTGGTCCACAACAAAAAGATCGCCGGCCGCGTCTGTCGCCAGCGCTGACGGATTGCTGAAGCCAGTCGCGACAACTGCCTGGCCCAGGGCGCTGGAAGCGTAAGGGAGGCTGTAGATTTTGCCGCTGCCGGAGTCGGCAATGTAGATCAGGCCCGACGCGGTAACGGTGGTGGCCAGAGGGGCGCTCCAGCCCGAACCGAGCGTAATCGCATTTGCCGGATCCCATCCTCCATTGTAGGGAAGGTACACAATCCGGTTATTCCCGGTGTCGGCGATATAGAGGTTGCCCTGAACATCCACGCTCAGGCCAGCAGGCTTGCTCAGCGCGTTGCCGGCAATGCTCGCGCTGCCTGAAAGCACCGTCGTCTGCGACGATGCGCTCAATGCTCCGTTGACGACAGGAATCTCCACGATCCGGCTGTTGCCGGTATCGGCGATATAGAGGTCGCCTGTGCCATCGACCGCTACGCCCTCCGGGCTGCTCAGGCCATTGCCGATCGAAACCGGCGTCGCGCTGCCGGCCGCAATCTCCCAAACCTTGCCGGCGCCCGAATCCGCAATAAACAGATCGCCTGCAACATCCAGGGCTACCGACATCGGCGTCTTATAACCAGTCCCGATCGCACTTACAGTGCCGGGATCGATGGTCAGTCCCGCGCCCAGTCCGGTGCCCGACAGATTCGCCGTAGCCAGTGGGGCGCCATGGGAATCCGCGAGCACCAAAGCGCCAGTTGCCAGTCCCGGAACCGCGGGCGCAAAACTGGCGTCCACCGTGCAACTGCTTCCAGCCGTATATGCGGTCGCCGCTGCGCAGGTGCCGCCCGCTGCCGGGGCAAACACTCCACCACTGGTCACGAAGCCAATGGTTGCCGGCGTCACCGCCGCGTTAAATGCCACATCCGCGGTTGCTGTTCCTGAACTGCCTACGGCGACACTGCCGAAACTCGCGGCGCCCAGAACCTGCTGATAGATGCTTGAACCGTTGTTGGAATAGAAAACCGAATTGGCGCCAATCCCAACCGTGAGAGGAGTGCCCAGCGGCACGCCCGATGCGACCAGGAACATGCTGCTTCCGTCCAGAGCTGAAGCGGCTGAGTTGTACGGAATCTCATAAATGCTGCCGGCTTGTGAGTCTCCGACAAAGAGATTGCCTGCGGCGTCAAAGCTGAGCCCCAATGCCGTCGAGAGTCCCGACGCAAGGACAGTTGGGCTGGTTGTGCCATAGTTGGCAACCGTGATCTCATAAACATCGCCGCTGCCCTTCAGCGTGAAGAACACATCGCCCGCGGCGTCGGCGGCTATCGATTCCACCTGTGCCAGAGAATTAGGGGCCAGAATAAGGTATGGAACCTGGAGCGAGGTCAACGCGATGATTGTATTGCTGGCCGAGTTGGCGGCAATAAAAACCGTGCCCGCGGCGTTGACCGCGATATCGCCTGGATCGTACCAGTAGAATCCCCAGGTGTTGCCCAGCCCCGAGCCTGCATTTGCATACTTCACTGCGGCTCCGGGATTCGGAACACAGTTGGTTGATGGGATCTGCCAGACGTATCCATTCCACTTGGAATCGACGTATAGATTGTTGTTGCTGTCGATAGCCAATCCGCCAGAAGTCCCGTCGCCTGCGTTAGAAACGCCGGTGTAGTTAGCCAAAGTGATAGCCGCGCCTCCCCCCGCGGGAATCTCCAGCAGACCGGTGGTGTCCTCCAATTCATACAGATTTCCGCAGGTATCCTGAACGACCTTACCCGCATTTGTGAGGCCAGTGGCCGCTACGGTTGTCTGCTGCGAAACCACTACGGAGGGTACGGTTTGCGCGTACGCGATAGCCGTCGTGGCCGCCAGTGCGAGGATCAACAGCCATGCCGACCGGCCAATCCAACTCTTCATCCAATTCTCCCTCAACATCTCAAGCCTCCAAAGTGCGGCCTTGTGCCGCGTATCGCATTTGTTTCTACTTGCGGCATCCCGCTTCGCCCGCCCCGTCAATTCAATCCCGTTTGCACCGCGCGGTGTAGGATGCGGGCGGAATCGCACCCTACCCGGTTTGCGGCTAGAAGTTGTACTTCACACCGAACTCAACGATGCGCACGCCGAACTTGTAAGGCGTATACCCAAAGCCGGCATTCGCCAACTGAAGGCCCGCAAAAGCCGCCGCCTGCGTCAGGTAGCACCCGCCGGCGCCGGTTGTTGTGTTGCAGGCCGGATCGGCGTAGGTCAAACTCAGCGCGTTGCTGTCGTTGTTCGTGAAGGATGGGATGGGGTGGTTAAGGAAGTTGAATGCCGCCATGCGGAGCTGAAGGTTCTGCCGGTCGGTCATCTTGACGTCCTTGTAGAGGGAGAGATCAGACTTGAAGAAAAGCGGACCGCGCACATCCGGAAGAGTCCACGCTCCCTGCGTCCCCTGCGCCGGCAGGCCGAAGCAATTGCCATTGGCGTACTGCCTTGAAACCTGATTTCCCGACAGAATCGCCGCGTGCAGGCCTTTCCGGGGGTCGCAGGTAACGGTCGGCTGCAGCGAATAGTCGGAGCTTCCCAGCCACGTGGAAGCATTGGCCGGAACACTTATAGTGGTCGCCAGCGATTGGTCCGTATAGTAGCCTGCGTTCGCTGAAAAGCCGAAGTTGGTGCTTCCGTTGGCGATGGCAAGATCCGGGCCGCTTTGCAGACTGGTGATGCCGGACAGCTCCCAGTTGTTAATCACCCAGCCCAGTTGGCGATTGATGTGGAACTTGCTGCCTTCCTGATAAGAATAGGTGAAGTTGACGGCTTGAGGCCGGTCGAAGGAGACAAGGCCATAGTCGTGATGGGCATTGATCGGATCGCCGATATTGCCCGAGTCCCAGTTGCCGCGCACCGCCAGGGCCTTTGACCACGTATAGTTGACGCCGAAAACCAGCGAACCACTCTGCTTGTTGAGCGACACCTGAAGAGCGTTGTAGTTAGCCCAGTTCGTGTGCTCGGGAACGTTCACGTTCTGGTAGTTGGGATAGGGGCGGTAGTCGGCCTGATCCGCGGTGGGGATGTTTGACGCTGGATTGGTTTGGCCGCTGAGGGGATCAGGACCGAAGAAGGCGCCTATGGGGATAACGTTGATGTTTTGCATGCTGGTCCCGGAGGACGCCGCCTGCCTCATCAGATTGGCGCTCTGGTTGCCGACGTAGGCGATCTCCAAAGTGGTATGCCAGGGCGCCTGCTGATCCAAGGTGAAATTGTAGTTGTAGGTGACGGGCTGCTCACTGTCTTTGGGATCCATCGCTGCCACGCTGATCGTGCTGCCATGCGTCACCGCGGCAGCCCCTGCTACGAAAGTTCCAACCGACGCGCCGTAGAATCCGCAGCCGATCACCTGTCCGGTTGGGGCGGACGCCGGAAGGCCCGTTGCGGGAATTGTCGGGTAAAAGCCATTCATTAACTGGTCCAGGGTGCAGGAATAGTTCCCCGAGAAGGCGTGATCCACCAGGTTTACTGCGGTGGTCACCGCGCCAGACGATACGTTGTTGGCGTCGCGCGACCGGTAAGCTCCAAAGCCGCCGCGAAGGACTGTCTTGCCGTTGCCATGGAGGTCGTAGGCTATGCCCACGCGAGGCGAGTAGAACAGCGCGCGGGTTCCCATGCCGGCCAGGGGAATGCTCGCGTCCAGCTTGTGCCAGGAGATGCCCGGCCAGGTAGTTGTGTCGTCGGTGACGGTGCCGCTGAAGACGCCGGGTTGTATGGGGTTGTACTTCGTCGGATCCCAGACTGCGGCGCCGATGCCGTGCGAGTCCATCCAGGGCGGCAGGTGAGAGAGGCGGATGCCGTAGGTGAGCGTCAGCTTCGAGGAGACCTTCCATTCGTCGGTGACATAGAACTCCATACTGTTGAAGTACATGTCGATGCCGGGATCTGCGGTGCTCTGGTTGTATCCGCCGGGGCAGCCGATCAGAAAGTTTCCAACGGTGTTTCCAATGAATGTCGTGCCGGGAGTGACCGGCGTGAAAGCTCCGGATGTCCCACTGATGCTTCCGCTGGCGCTCTTTTGATTGACCAGGCAGCTATTGTAGCGATCAAACAGAATCGTGCCGTTGGCATCGCTCCCCAGAGTGACCTGGTTATTGCGGGTTTGCTCAAGATAAATGCCGGCCTTCATCGTATGCGTGCGATAGGTTCTGGTCAGGTTATCCGCCACGTCCCAGGAGGATTTGCGGAGATACTGCCCCTGGCCGCCGGGAGGCACATAGGCCATGGAAAAGTTGGGAATGCCGATGTTTTCCCAGGAGTAGATACGGGGCAACTGACTGCCGTTCTTGAAGTACCCTCCCGAGTATCCGGCGGCGGCCCACGGCGTGCCTGTGTCGCTGGCCGCGGCCCGATCTTTGAACTGCTCGGGCTGCTCGAAGAACATGCCCGCCGCGACCAGTTCGTTGGTCGTGTTGGCGTTGAAAGTCTTGGTCAGGTTGAGCGAGGCCCAGTTGGAATGCCCGTTGGAATAGAGGGGCGCGGGGAAGGGAATTGTGCCGGGAGGGTTGTAGTAGATGTTTTGCAGCGGGGCTTCGCTGTTGACCTTTTCCCAGTTGTAGACGGCATGCAGTTTCAGGCTATCCGAGAAGTTTTCATCCGCGCTGCTGTGCAACTGCAAGCCATTGTTGGTCGCAAGAACATTCTGAACCCAGTTGTAGCCGTCGGAAGCGTAGCCATTGGCAGGCTGAGGCGTACGGTTGATGGCCGGATAGAACTTGGTGAACGTGGCCATCGCGGGATTGATGCTGGCTGGGCTGATTTGACCGGCATTGGCTGCTCCCACGGCCGGAATCGAATTTCCGTACTCATCAGTCCCACCGGCGGGAGAGTGGCAGTCGCCGCCAATGTTGGAATAGGCTGCGGCTATGGCATAGTCCGTATTGCAGCCCGTTGTAAGACCGGGAAGAGAGCCTGACGCATCAGCTGGCGTATTAAATGCCTTGGCAAGAGTGTCGTAAGAAAGGTCTCCGCCCAGCATGGCCGGCGTGGGAATGAAAGCGAAGGTGGGGCCGCTGAAGGTTCCGTTGGTGTTGGTAGTCTGCTCGTATTGCTCATAGCCGACCCAGAAGGTGAGCTTCTTGCTCTTGTTGAACTCGGTGCCGGGAATCTTCACCGGTCCGCCTACGTTGGCGCCCGGATATGCATACTTGACTGCCGTTCTGGCAATCGGCTGGTACTTTCCGGTCGCAGGATTGACGCTGCCCTCGTCCTTCGACAGCCAGTCATTTGCATCGAAGATGGCGTTTCGGGCATACATATAGACCGATCCGTGATATGTGGCCCCGCCCGATTTGCCCACCGCATTGATGACGATGGGGCCCTTGGCCTCATCGGCGCCGAAGTTCGAGGTCTGCACCTTGACCTCCTGCACCTGGTCCATGTTGATGTTCGCGGTGGTGGCGCCCATGTCGCCGGGATCGATGACGCTAGCTCCGTCAGATGTCAGGTTGACAAGGCCCTGTTGCGGGGCTGCGCCATTGGCTCCGAAACTGCCCAACTGCCCCGATCCGAAGCTGGTAGTTGTATAGTCGGGAGCTGAGTTCTGAAGGCTGGTTCCGGCATTCAGGGTGAACCCAGGCAGCATGCTCACCAACTCCAGCGCATCGCGCCCTTCGGTGGACAGTCGCGCAATGTCGGCGGAGGTGATCAGAGTGCTGTGCTCGGGAGAATTAAGGGTAACGCCCGCGGCCTCGGCCGTAACCGTAATCGATTCCATCACTTGGCCAATGGCAAGCTTGATCTTTGGCACGGTCAGGCTGTCGCCCGGATGCGCCTCGATCCCGGTCACTCTCCAGGACTCAAAGCCGGTCATGGTTACCTGAATGCTGTAGGTGGCCGGCTGGACGGCAAGGAAGTTGAAGAACCCCTCCCCATTGCTGGTGGTGCTTCGGATCGCCTTGCTTGCTTCGTTGATCAGGGTCACCTTGGCGCCGGGAACCAAAGCATCGACGGTGTCGCGAACGGTGCCGGATATGGAGGAGGTAGTCTGCGCGTGGGCTGCGGAAACAAGCAGCAGCGCAGCCGCGCTCCAGAGAACGGCGCAGCAGAGATGTTTCTGCCTCCAGGACCGTGAAAACCAGCTGCGGAGAGGATGGATCATTGACTTCGACAAAGCACGCCTCCAAATGTGAGAGCCTTACCTTCCGGCTCAATGACTGATCTTGTTTTCTGCCTGAACCTGAGAAATACCCGCGTAAGGCTTGTGCTCCGAGGGCGAATCCGGTTCATTCCTGCACAATGTTTATCGCAACGACTGAGAATTTCAACAACCCCGTAAACGCTTTCACGCTAGCCAAAACATACACCCTGTCTTCCCATGTCAATTCTGGTCCCCGGCGTCCTGACCAAAATGCTGGCGCTGCCCCAGCCCTGACAACTCTGTTTTTCGTCCGCACACCTGATCGGCCCGAATCCTGAGCTGGCCAATCCCTGGACGCGAGAGCCTTCCCTTTGGGTTCGCGTCCACGCAGTCCAGTGTATTCCTGACTGCGAAACCTTATGTTCAGCCGCAATGGATGCGAAAGGTTAATCTTGTACCCGCTTGTACGGAAACCGATTGCTGATCATGTACGCATATGTACATGATTGATTCAGAATAAGATAGTTCGATCTTGTCACGAGTCCCATTTTGCGCGTTACAATTGTGTACGGACGGGTGCTTTCGTTCGCGGTCGCTGAAATCATCGCAGTCAGGCAGGGGAAAGGTCATGCCGGAAATCTCCAACCTCTCCTCCCGGGAGGCAGAACGCGCAGAACTTGATGTGGTGGCGGAGGCTTTGTCGAAGTCGCCGCGATTGGCGCGTCTGTTGCGCTACCTCGGAGAGAGGTACTTTCAAGGCCAGAGCGATCAGCTTCACGAATACAACATTGCAACCGAGGTCTTTGGCCGTTCCAAAACGGCTTTCGATGCCGGGGAAGATGCAATCGCCCGAGTGGAGGCGCACCGGCTGCGAAAGCGGCTAAAGGAGTTTTACGAGACCGAGGGCAGAGACCACCCTCTGCAACTGTCTATTCCCTCAGGAAGCTACGTCCCCTGTTTTACCCGCCGGGCCGATCAAGCTCCGGCGCCTTCTTCAGACGCGTTGCCGGCAACACACGGGCCTGGCGCTGACCTTTCTCTTGCTCTCGACGATATGGCAGCGCCAAACCACGGCGGGCGTGCACAGCAGGGAATCTTTCCGCGGTTAAGGGAACGGAAGTGGATCTACTCTCTTCTGGCATCCGCAGCGGCATTTGCCGCTCTGGGTGTCTATTGGGCGGCTCATTCCGGCACAACTGCCAAGAGCACCGTTGAGGGGACCACGTCGATTGCGCAGCCATCCTCCTCGCGGCCCGTCCCGCCCGGCTCGGCATCCGTGCCCATTCGCCTGATTGCCGGATATACCGGGAAGCCGCAGATCGACAGCGCCGGAGCCGTTTGGACGGCCGACCAGTATTTTCATAACGGGGGAGTCTGGACGCGTCCGCCCAACGCGATCTCCAGAACCAGCGATCCCCTGCTTTTTGAACAGTGGCGAACCGGGGATTTCTTCTATGACATTCCTCTCCAGCCAGGCGTTTACGAACTGCATCTTTATTTCGTCACATCGGAGAGCTCCCTCGATGCCACCTCCACCTTCAGCGTCGGGATCAACGGAAATACGGTCTTGAAGGGCTTCGACGTCAACTCAGATGCTCTGGGAGAGAACATTGCCGATGAGCGCGTCTTCCGGGACGTATCCCCGGACAAAGACGGCATGCTTCACCTCAGTTTTACCAGCGAGCGCGGGGCGCCTGCGCTCAATGCCATTGAAATACTGCCCGGAATCTCACACAAACAGCTCCCCATTCGCCTGGTCACGCAGCCGACATCGTTTACCGATCACAATGGCCAGTTCTGGCATCCTGACAATTACTTCATGAATGGGCGGCTGTCCACTCAACGCCAGCAGATTGCGGGATCGCCGGACCCAGATCTCTTTGCCAGCGAGCGATACGGACATTTCACCTACGCCATTCCCGTGGATACGCGGGATCGCTATACGCTGGTGCTTCACTTCGCCGAGTTCTACTTCGGACCACATGCGTCGGGCGTGGGCGGAACGGGAAGCCGCCTCTTTCGCGTGATGTGCAACGGGGTTGCCATTCTCGACGACTTCGATATCTACAAGGAAGCGGGAAGTCTCCATGCGCTCACCAAGACCTTCTACCATGTGAAACCGACCGCGCAGGGAAAACTGAACCTCACCTTTGAGCCCGACGTCAACAACGCCACGGTCTCGGGTATCGAAGTTCTGGACGAATCGCAGTAGGACGCCCGCAGCGTTTACCTGCCCGGAATCAGAACGACGATTTCCGATGTGGCGGGAACCGTCACAGAGAAGCTGTTTCCCATCCCCTCCAGTTTCGTCTGCTGAGGGCCGGAAGCCGGCCAGGGACTGTTCAATCCGAAGTTGGCGCGGCCAAAATCGTAGCGGGTCCCGGTTGCGGCAAGCGGGGCATCCGGAATCGTCACCTTGACCAGGAAGGGCTGGTTGGGGTGCTTGTTGATCAGCACGATTGCCATCCCGCCACCTTTGCGTTTGACGGCATGGGCCGAGAGCAGCGGCGAACTCGACTGCGCCTCTACCAGCACATCGCCCGGGCGAGCCGCCATGGATGCCATCTGCGTTCCATAGTAGGCGTCGGACGGGGTGTCGAGCGGGACCTCTTTCACCTCGGAGAGAAAGCTGTTGTGCATCTCCTGCCACACCACCGTAAAGGCTCCTGCCTCAAACCAGGTGAGATAGGTGTCAGTGGCGAAGAGGGCGCGTTCGGCGCCGCTGGCGCCTCCGTTCGTCTCAGTAATTGCAAAAGGAATCTTCTTCTGCGCTGCCCCGGCATTCAGGGCAATCTGGTCGCGCAGCGCCGCGGCCTGGGGTTTGATCTCCTCGGTGACCGTCAGATCGGTGGAACTCGACTTTGGATACCAGTGAACAATCACAAAATCGATCTTGTCCTTCACTTCTTTGAGCAAGGGCGCATTGCCATCGGCCGGATGAGCGTCGGGCATATCCACGCCGACGCCGATTTTGATGCTGGGATCAACCGCCTTCATGGCGCGGACAAAATCCAGCGCATTCCTGCCATAAGCGCCCTGTGACAGCGCGGGGTTCCCCTTTCGGTTGTTGTCATAGGGAGCATGGAGATCCTCTTCCCAGGCCGGTCCAAAGTAGCCGTTGCCTCCGATCTCGTTGCCTATCTCCCAGTAGCGGATATTCCAGCCCTTCTCGCGATTAGCATAGCGAACCCAGTCGGCGGCCTCGGAGGGGTCGCCGCCGCCGGTTCCAGCCGCATTCGAGCCGTAGTTCACGGTGACGATCGCCTCGGCTCCGGCGGGCAGCACGTTGTTGATCATGAAGTGGTCGAAGGTATCGTTGGGGTTGATATAGATATGGGTCCCTACAGTTTCGGAGGTAGTCTTCCAATGGAAGCAGTCGGAATAAGATCCGCCGGGGAAGCGCAAGGCGGTCACGCCGGCGGTCCTCAGTTTGTCCGGTAAGCCGGGCGAGGTGAAATCGTTGTCATAAACGCTCATGCCGATGCCATAGCCGGCATCGGGCACCACAGCCAGTTCCGTCTTCACGTTTACTTGGACTTGCGCGGTCTTCTGGCCCCAGAGCGGCAGAGCGGTCAGCGCCAGCAGCAGACCAGCGCCGCGAATGCTTTGCCGGAATGGAGTTCTTGCTCCCCGGACGGTTTTCGGGAATGTCGAATTCATGGAAACGTTTCCTTTCCTCGGCCAGAGTGGCCGGAACAATCGCAAGGCAGCGGGCTGCCCAACCCATATCTCGAGGATATATCGGCCCTCTGGCCTGGCAATTCCGGCACGGACAAGCGCCCCAATTTAGAGTTCATGAGGGCAGCCAATGCAGGGGTACTCCCGGCTTTGGTATGCTCTTTCGTTATAGCAAAACCAGGGATGATGTATCCCGAAACCTCAGCACTCAAGTCGACGCGACCAACAGGGAGCGGCGACCTTGAGCGAGGCCAATCAGGATATAGTATCCCTGGTTTTGCTCTAGCTGGAGCGGCCATCCGCCGGGCTCTTGCGAGGGAAGGGAACTCATCATGATTGACGACCGTAAGAAGCGATTCTATAAGCGGCTGATTCCGCCAGGCTGCAGATTTCTCATCCAGCTTGGCCTTCTCTGCATCTTGCTCAGCACACCAGCAACTGGCCAGGCCCGCGCGAATGTAACCATCGATCTCGCCAAGGCCGTCAATATTTTGACCGACACATCGCTCGGAGTTCCCGCCATTATGTCCGATGGCAACTCCTTCAACCCGGCCGGCACACCTTACCTGCGCGCGGCTGGAATCTCCGCGGTGCGCTACCCGGGCAATCACGGAGTGGCGGATCTCTACCATTGGTCCACAAAGACGACCACCCGCTATAAGGGCGCGGAGGCAGGCTACTTTGCCCCGGAGAGCAACTTCGGCAGCTTCGCGCTCTTCGCCGAAAAACTGGGCCAGGCTGTGATTGTTGTCAATTACGGAGCAAACCTGGACGGCGCCGGGGGCGGCGAACCAGCCGAGGCCGCCGCCTGGGTCGCTTATGCCAATGGAGATGCGGCCGACACGCGCGCGCTGGGGAAGGACTCTACCGGCGAGGATTGGCGCACGGTGGGCTACTGGGCCGCGCTTCGCGGCCAGACCCCGCTCACCAGCGACGACGGCCTGAATTTCCTGCGCATTCAGCATCCCCGGCCATTCGGATTCAGGCTCTGGCAGATTGGCGACGAGGTCTATAACAATGGCTTCTATGGCCCCGATCACGCCGGCAATCCCGATCTCCATGCCGCGGCTCCCGGCGGCCCAAAGGACTTTGGCAAGCTCAAAGGCGACCCAAAGCTTTCGCCCTCCTTCTTTGCCGAGAACCTGAAGGCATTCGCCCAGGCCATGAAGGCCGTGGATCCGTCGATTCAGATTGGCGCGGCACTCACCATTCCTCCGGATCCCGGTCTGCGTACAAAGACATATTGGGACAAGGACGGCGAGCACGCGGACACAACGGCGTGGGCGGCGGTATTGTGGGGTGTTGAGTGGAATAGGGAGGTCTTGAAGAATGCCTGCGCGAGCCTGGATTTCGTCACGCTCGAGTGGTCGTCGCAGCCGCTGCTTCCACCCGACTACAAGACCCTGAATGAATCCGGCCTGCTCATCGGCACGAAATCCGATTTCAACACAATCATCGTCTCCATGCTCGATGACTACGGCAAGTATTGCTCTCAGGGGCATGCTCCAAAACTGGCCTTTGCGCCGGCGGGAATCGGAACCTGGGTGAAGGTGGAGCATCCGGAGGTCAAAGCGCTCTGGATCGCTGATACTTACGCGATGCTGATCGAATCCGGATCGATAAACATCGACTGGACCGAGATGTACGGCGATTCCATGCTGTCGCCGGATCGCAAGAAGATAGGGCCGGCCTTCTATGGGTTTCAGATGGTGCACAGTCTGGCTCGCACCCCGGGCGATGCATTCCTGGAGGCGGCTTCCAGTTCCTCCCAGGTCGGCGTCCACGCCTCCTTCCGGCAGGACGGCTTTGTCGGAATCATGCTCATCAACAAGGATCCGAAGGCCCCGGCGGTTGTGAAGGTAAGCTTCAAGAACGGAACCATGGGCCCAACCGGAAAGCGTCTGGACTATGGAAGCGCGCAATTTGAAGCTGGAACATCGTTGGCTGTCTCTCCGTTTACCGCAACGGGCAAGGAACTGACCGTCACCGTTCCACCATACACAGTCACGGATATTCTGCTGCCCGGCCACCGGTAAATATCCAGCTCCGGTGCCGGGAACGCTCTCAGCAGTGAAGATCGGCCGCGGATAGCGCGCCTGCCGAATGCTTGCGCTGGCACAAAGCAAAACGGGAACCGCCGAGGCGGTTCCCGCTTTGTCTTATTGCGTCAGTTCCGTTATGGGCAAACGCCAGCGTTGCCCGCGGTGTAGAGAGCCTGAACCTGCGCGGCGGTCAGGGCGGTGTTGTAGACCTGAACCTCGTCGATCAGGCCGTTGAACGCGTAATTCCCCGATAGGTATTGCCCGATGGCAAACCCAGACGACGCGGTGTACCCAATCGTGCCGTTCCACACCGTCTCGCCCGATGGGGTCATTGCGGGTTGGAGCACGCCGTTGTAGTAAATCTGCGCCGGATTGTTCGCCGTCGCAGTGGCTGTTACCTGGACCCACTGATTGAGCGGTATCTGGGTCTTGGTTAAGACGGAGTACGTTGTGCTCCCTTTTCCGATGTCTAGATCGATGGCGCCCGGAGGCACACCGGGGTAGCTGCCGCTGACAGCCCCGGCGAGGAAGAGACCATAGCCGTTGTTGGAGCTCTCACTACCGGCAATGTACTGCCACGGGCCTGATCCGACATTGGCTGGATAGCTCGTAACGTAGATCCAGGCTGACATTGTGAAGTTGTTCTGAATCTGCAGATCGGCCGGAACCGGCTGACCGATCAGCACATACTGATTGCTGCCGTTGAAGCTGAAGGTGTCGTTGACCTCGCCCACTGCGAAGCCCGCGCCGTTCTCCAGCGTGCCGTTGTTGTTCCCCATGTGGTCGGTGGCGTCATCGTCGCCCTTCCACCAGGAGACCAGGCCGGTCGGCTGCGCGTAGCAGGCGCTGGCCGGGGTGATGGTGGCCGAGCAGGAGGCATTGGTGCCCCCGTTCGTCCCGTTGCAGGTCCAGCTGAATGTGCCGCCGGCATTGCTCTGCCCGGAAATGGAGCCCGCCGAGCAGAGGTTGGTCGCCGGCGGAGCGGAGAACGTGCTGCTGTTCGCTGTTCCGCAGGCACCGTTCACAACCGTTGCCGCGCCGGTGGTGAAGGTGGATTCAACCCCGTATTGGTAATTCGGGTTTCCGGCGATGTCGTAGAGGTACCAGTTGTTGGGCCAGTAGACAAGATCGTAGATGGCGCCACCAGCAAGAGGCGTTGTCGGAGTGAGGGTTACCGTCTTGAAATCTGCCGAGATGCTGAGCGTAGTCGGAACTGTGGTTAGTGCGTTGTGCGTGCGCAGGTAGATCTGGCTGGAGGTGGCGAGGACCGGGTCTACCGCATTGGCAAAGGTGACCGAGATGGTTGGGTTGTTGTCGGCCGTGGTGGTGCCATTCGCCGGGCTCGCCGCCGTAGCGGTCAGGTTGGTGTAGTAGTAACTCGTTCCGGTGGTGAAGCTACTGGTGGTGGACGAGGTCGGATTGCCGTTCAAGTCTGTGACGCCGGCAACGTTGAAGGTGTAAGTGGTATTCGGCTGCAAGACCCACGGCAGTTGCACATCCGCGATGTAGTTTCCATCCTCGGCATACACCGCGATCGGCTCCGCGCTTCCGCCGGCGGGCGTAAACGTGATGTTAGCCATGGAATCGGAAGAAACCGGCTCATTGAACAGCAACATAAGACTGGTGTTGTTCCATGGGCCGCCGGTCGAGTTTAGCGGTACGTTGGTGAACCCGTTGGGTGGATTGCTCAGGAGCAGCACCGGTCCGGCGCTGCTTGGGCCGCCGCCGGTGTAGAAGAGGGAGTATCCGTTGTTCTGCCCGTTCCCAGTCAGATCAATGCCGCTGTAGCACTGGTAATAGTACTCGGAGTTGGCGAAGAGCGCCGTCGTCGGCGTCATGATGACCGACATCAGGTTAGAGGCCCACGTGTATGTGACCGGAATGCTTGCATTGGTCACATAGCTGTACACGTAGGTGTTGCCCGGCGTGACGCTGCTCGGATCCATGGGCTCCGAGTACTTGCAGGTGAACGTGGCGTTGGTGGCAATCCCACCCTGCCCGTAACCGAAATCGAGCGAGACGGACGGGCCACCGTAATCGGGCTGATCCGCGGTGGTGAAGGTGGAGCTTGCTGACGCGAAGGTGTTGCCCGCGTAATCCAGCAGCCCGCTGGCGCTGACCGCAATCGTGGCCGACGGCGGCAGCGGATTGACCGGCGAGAAGTTGGCGCCGACAAGGTTGGTGCTGCTGTAGTTGAAGGACCATGTGCCGGGGACCGGGTTTCCGTTGGCGGTCACCGTCACATTGGTGGAGTTGATCGTGGTGCCATCCGCGGGCTTGGAGAACTGCAGGCGGATGTAGGCGTTCGTGCCGACATTCACCACGCCGTTCGGCGGCCCGATGGTGACAGTGCCGGACGTCGTGTCCGTCGTGGCGCCGGTGTAGAAGTACGTCGCATAGCAATCGCTCTGCGCCGCAACTCCATTCGTTCCCTTGACGGATGCGTTGGTGCAGAACCCGTAGAAGGTGTTCGACGGGTTCCAGGGCGTATTGGGCGTGATGCGAACAACATTGGGCGAAGGCAGCGAGAGCGTGAAGGGCGATGCCGGCCCGCTGTTGATATACACATTGCCTGCCAGCGTGGTTGGGTCGATCGGCTGGCTGTACTCGATGTCAACCTCGGTGTTTGTGGGCTCGCCGTTCGTTCCGCAGCACGGCGGGCTGATCGCAATCACCTGCGGCGTAGCGGTTGCGGGGTTCGGAGGCGCAGCAGCGGTATAGAAGTAGCCGCTGGTGCCATTGAAGTTATTGCCGTACACATCCCGCACGCTGCCGGAGAGGAACCACTGCACGGCCGCGCTGTTCGGGAACGCAACGGTGGGCGTGTACTGGATCTCATAGTTGTTGGCCGTCGCCTGCACGTTTCCGGCATAGACCTGTCCGTTCACTGTGACGGTCAGAGCGCCCGGCACCGTGGAAGGATCGACCTGCCGATTCATGTAAAGAGTCAGCAGAGTGTCGGTCGGAACACCGGACGTATTTCCCGGATTGGCGGCCTGTACGCTGCCGTTGTTGGTGGCGGGATCCGTGGTCGTGGTGAAGGTGCTGATGAAGTTGTTTTGCAACCCATTGCCCGACATGTCGGTGACGCCGCCGGCGACTCCGAGGGCGGGTATCGCAATGGTGTAGGCCGCGCCATTGTACAGAGCGCCGACGTTGAAGGTCATGGTGCGGTCATCCGCCGACATGGTGACGCTGCCGTTGGTTTGCAGGCCCTGGCCGACAAAGAGCTGCGTGTTGTAGCCGCCCGTGCTCCCCGGACTGACCGCCTTGTTGAAGGTGACGGAAACCGCCTGGTCGCGGCCGACATTGGTCGCCCCGCTGGCCGGACTGACCGAAACCACCTGCAAATACGTGGTATCCGGCGTTGCGCTGGACATGACGAAGTACACCAGTTGCTGCGGATAGCAACTGCCGTTCTGGAAGACATCGCCCAGAATATCCGTAGGTCCGCCGCACTCGCCCACGTAAATCGACGCTCCGGCCGGATACGGACTGATTGGCGTGAAAACCACCGTGTTGTTGCCGACCGGCGTGGCGCCGCACATCCCGCCAACCGCATACGTTCCGGCCAGGCCGAGGTTGCTGTTCCAGGAGTTCATGACCTTCAGCGTGCTGGCGTTGACTGTTGCCGGGTCAAGAATCTGGCTGAACGTCATGCAGATCTGCTGCAGGTTGTTGGTCACCGTCGAACCAAAGGTGATGTTGCTGCTGGTGAACGTGAAACCGCCTGTGGCCGCGGCGCTCCCGGTGGTGAACGTAGTGCTCGCGGGCACCACGGAGTTGCCGTTGGCGTCCTTGAAGCCGGAGACATTCACCGTGTAGGTGCTGAGCGATAGCAACGGGTTGGTGGGCACGAAGGTGAGCGTCTGAATATTGGTCAGGCTCACGGTTCCCGCCACCGGATTACTGCTCGGGTCGAGCAGTTGGATCGAGTTCTGGCTCCAACTGGTCGGATCGATCGGCGTGCTGATGTGGGCAACGACCTCCGCGTTCAGCGGAATGCCGGTCGCGATGTTCATCGGGCTCACGGTGACCGTCGGCCCAGTGCTGACCGTGCCGCCGTTCGTCCAGAAGTAGATGTTGACACCACTGCCGTTGTTGCCGTCCTCGTCCTGGAAGCCGCAGCAGGCCTGGAAGTAGTACTCCGTGTTGGGCAGCAGTGCGACCTGCGGCGTCATCGTCACGGTCCTCGCATCTGCCGACAAGGTGACAACCAGCGGTATGACCTGCCCGGTGTCGTTGAGGTACATGCGGAAGCTGCTGTTGTTTACAGTGATCGGATTGAGCGGCTTGTTAAAGACCAGTTTGGGAATCACGTTGGTGCCGGCCGTAGATCCGCCCGCCGGATCGGAGTTGATCGCGGTCGCCGCCGTAATGTCGTAGGTCGGGCCCGTTGTGAAGCTGTTGGTTACGGTGGCGACCACGTTGCCGGCTGGATCCTTCACGCCTGCAATCGTCATGGTGTAGATGGTGTTCGGGGCCAGAGGTACCGCCGGGGTGAGTTGCAGAACCGTATTGCCCGCGCTCATTGACGGAGAAGTGGCCACGGTGCCGCCGCCGTTCGTCAGGGTTACTCCCGAGACGGTGCTAGGATCGATGGGCGCGCTGAACTGGGCTTCAATGATCGCATTGGTGCCCAGGCCGGTGCCTCCACTGATCGGATTGAAGTTGATCACCGTGGGAGCGGTCGAGGCGCTGCCGAACTCGGCGTAGAAGTAAGTGGAGTAGCCGCTGATCTGGTTGCCCGCCAGATCCGTGCCGCTGTTGACGGCGAAGTAGTACTGCCGTCCCGCGGCGAGCGGTGAAGTCGGCGTCAGGTAAGCAATCGTCTGCGTCGCGTTCCACGTAAGCGTGGTGGCAATGCAGCCGATGCCGTCGCCCGACAGTTGATCCTGGATGTAGAAGTTGCCGCAAGCGCCAGGTTGCCCGTTGGCGAATGTGGTCACGTCCATCGACTCGCTGAACTGCACCGTGATCGACGAGTTGGTTGGAACGCTCCCATTGGTGGGAATGCTGGTCCACACGACGGTCGGAGCCGTGGTATCGGGCACCGGCCCTGTCGTGAAGGTGGAGCTGAAGGTGATCGCGTTGCCAACCCGGTCGAGGACGCCATTCAGGCTCATCGTCAGAATGGTGTTAGCCGGCAGCGGGGCGTTGGGCACGAACTCGATCCTGGTGTCGCTGGAGTTGAACCAGTAGCTGCCCGCCAGCGGCGTGCCGCCGTTGGTTACCTGGAAGGTGTTGCTGTTGAGGCTCACCGGATCGATGGCCTTGCTGATCACCACGCCCGGAGCTACGTTGACGCCGACGCCGGTGGCGCCGCTGTAAGGCACCGCGCTGGTGACCGTTGGCAGCGTAGTGTCGGCGGGCGAGCCAGTGTACTCCCACCAGTTGGCGGCAGTGGCAGGAACGCTCGTCGTGCTTGTTAGGCCGGTGGTAATTTGCACGTAGATGTAGTGGTTGGCCGGCAGCGCGGCTGTTGGGACTAAACGCACCTCATTCGGCTGAGGCTGCGAGAGGGTTGCCGGCACGGTCACGTTGCCGTTGGAATTGTCGTACAGGTAGACGTTACTTGCAATGACTGTCGCCTGAGCCAGCGGTGTGTTGAATTGTACGTCGAAGATGGTGTTTACCGGCACCGGGTTGGTGTAATTCGGCGGACTGGCCACCTGCACGGCCGGCACGAGGGTACTGGTGCTGGCGGCGACATAGAAGTAGCCGCTGGCTCCGTTGATGCCCGTGTTGTAGGTCGTGTCGGTAAGGCTGCCGGTGGTCGACCACTGGATCAGCGCGCCCGGTACCCATGGAACACTGGGCGTAAACTCCAGCGTGTATCCGCTATCCAGCACGCTCACCGTTCCGGGGACCGCCACGTTGTTCTGGGCAACCTCAATCCCGCCTGTAGCGCTGCCGGCGTTGATCGGCAGATTGGTGTAAAGAACGATGGGCAGGCTAGGATCGACACCGCTGGCGCCGTTGCCTGGCCGCTCGGTGATCACCGAACCGTTGGTGTTCGAATCGTAGTAGTTGGTCGTGAACTGGCTCGTGAGCGGTGTCAGCGCATTGCCGGACCAATCCGTAATGCCGCTGCCCAACATCGTGGTCATTGTGGCGCTGGAGGGCAATGTGCCGCAATTGAACTGGATCGTGGCGTTGTCCTGCGACTTGTTGTAGCCGGTGCACCATGGGCTCTGCGAATCGTTGACGAACATGGCCAAATCGCTGGAGTTGATCGAGCCTGGGCTGAAGGAACGGTTGAATGTGGCCACCACGGGTGCGTTCAGGCCGACGTTGGTTGCGTTATTGGCCGGCGTGAAGGCCAGCACTTGGAACGCCGCGGCGGGCGCTACCACCGTGCCGCCGGTGGTGAAGTCTGTCAGTTGGGTGTAGTTGCCTCCGGCCACATCTCCGGCCAGATCGCTCGGTCCGTACACTGCGCCGACCCAGATGTTCGCGTTGATCGGGAACGGACTGTCGGGAGTGAAGACCACCTGGTTGCCGGTCACCACATAGGCGCCCGATATCTGGTTGCCGCCGTTCCAGTTGATCATCACCGGCAGAGTGTTGTTGTTGACCGTTACCGGGTCCAAGATGTGGTTGAAGGTGAGCGTGATAGTCGAGTCGGTGGCCACGCCGGTCGCGTTATAAGCGGGAACGGCGCTTACCAACGACAATCCGCCCGTGAAGCTGGCGCCGCAGGTCTGAATCGTCGCCTGCAGGCGGAAGGCCTCCAGAGAGTCGTCGGTCGAGCCCCATCCCAGCGACAGCACGTTCTGGCCAGCCACCAGATTGCTCGAGATGGGAATGTTCAGCGCCGTCAGGCCGTAGATGGCGCTGACGTTGCCCATGATGGCGGTCCCATTGATCGCCAGCAGTCCGTTGTCGTCCACTCCCATCGCGCCAACCAGGCAGAGATTGGCTGGCACGCTGGACCCGGCAATGTTAAAGGTCGTGTAATACAGGCCAAAGGTGTTGCTGGGGACACTGTTCGGATTGATGTTGATCCAGTCCGAGCTTGGTCCGTTCACTGGCCATCCGCTGTACCACCCGGCATCCCCCGGCCCTACGGTGAGCAGCGGCTGGGAGGTTCCAGTGGTGCACCAGCCAGGAGTGGGAGAAATGCTGGAGGGGCATCCGAAGGTGCTTTGCGAAGGCGTGCTGGAAAGCGGGATCACCGACCAATTCGCATCGCCCGTGTCCGTTGTGGTGATCAATTGGCCCGACGCGTTGAAGCCCGTCGAGAGGTTGATAGGCGCAATGGAGGCTGCGGTCGTGAAAGTGCTGGAGAAGGCAGTGCCCGCATTGCCGGCCATGTCGCTGTAACCGCTCACCTGCACGGTGAAGACGGTCCCGGGCGCAAGAGTTGTCGCTGGCACAAAGGTCAGCGTCACCAGGTCGCCGGCCAGAGTTGCGGTGCCTGCGATCGCCGAGCCGCCCGAAGGCGTAACCGTGATCGAATACGCGGACGCCTGCGTGAGGGCCTGGATGGGTTCACTGAAATGTACAACGATCTGAGCATTCAGCGGAACAGAAGCGGCATTGTCCGCCGGAGAAATGGAAGCTACCGTAGGCGCAGTTGTATCCGTCGCGGCTCCGGTCGTGAAGTAGCCGTCGACGCCGTTCAGGTAGTTGCCGTCCATGTCATAGTTGCCCCACGACATGTGGATGCGATAGTACGTGTCGGGCAACAGCGTATACGCCGGCGTGAAGGTGGCGCTCATGCCATCCGGAGCAACCATGACACTGCCGTTGATGTACTTGTTGCTGTCGGCGTTGTACATCAGCAGCGTGCCCGTGTTGACGTCGATCGGGTTGATCGGCTTGGAGAACTCGACCTTTGGCGTAAAGTTGGTGCCGATATTGGTCTCGTTGTTTGCGAAATCAAGTCCGGTGTGGTTCTGCGCCGTATCCGTGCTGGGTCCGGTGGTGAAGGTGAACGAACCCGGCGTCAGGGCGTTACCTGCCGTATCGGCCAGAGGCGCGCCGAAGGTGACTGTGTAAATGGTGTTCGCCGCCAGGGCCGCCGTGGGAGTAAAGGTCACGATGTTGCCCGGTCCCCACGAGTTGGAGTTGGGCGGATCGCTGTTCCAGTTGAAGGTTCCCGTGACGGGGTTGCCGGCGGTGCTGACAACGAGTCCGGAGGCCGTCGCCTGATCCATCGCTGTGCTGAATTCAAGCTGAATCGGCACATTGGTGCCAACATTTGTGGCGTTGGCGGGCGGATTGGCCGCGATCACCGTGGGTGCGATGGTATTGGCGGTGTACTCCGTGTACAGGTACACATAGAACCCGCTGAACGAGTTGCCTGCTGCCGTGGCGTCCTTGATGCCGCCCGTCAGTTCGATGTAGTACTGCGAGTTGACCGCCAGCAGGGTGGTTGGCGTGAGGGTGAGCACACGGCCCGAGGCATCCACATTGATGCCGACCTGCACTGGCACCCAGCCGCCTGGGTTGCTGGCCAGGTAGAGAATGACTGTGCCGCTGGTGCCGCTGTTGGTGAAGGTGGTGCGGTTCATTGGCTGGCTGAAGACCGCGGTGAAGCTGGCGTTGATCGGCACGGCGCCGCCGGCATTCGCTCCGGGGCTGAACGAGAGCAGATAAGGCGCCGGGATCACAACAGGCTGCACGGTGAAGCTGCCGGGATAGGTGATTGGCGAAGCGCCGGTGGTCACTGTAACGTCCGCCGGACCAACAGGTGCGCCCGAAGCGATATCGACCAGAACGGTCACGCTGGTCGCCGAGTTGAACGTAACCGGTCCGGGCAGGCCGGGACCAGCCGCGCCCTCCACGGTGATGCCATCGGCGGCAGTGCCGATGGTGACCGTCGAAGCAGAGGTCCAGTTGGTGTATTGGCCGGTGATAGTGACGCTCAGAGCGGTTGTGTTCGGGTTCCCGAAGTTGGGATTGACTTGCGTGATGACCGGCGTGCCGGCCGTAACATTGAAGGCGCCGGACAAAGTAATCGGCGTGCCGTTGGTCGTGACCGTGACGTCGCGGCTGCCCACGCTTGCGTTGGAAGCCACGGTGATGTTGGCGGTCAGTTGCGTGAGGGTGACGCCGGAGATAAAGTTCACCTTGACTCCCGAACCAAAGCTCACAGTCGAGAAGCCCGCCTGGAAGGTGGTGAACTCGCCAACGATGACCACATTGGCCGTGGTGCCCGCCTGGGCGAAGTTCGGGGTTGCGGAGAGCAGTTGCGGTACGCCGGCCAGTACGCTGAAGCCGCCGGTGATCGAAGCTGTCTCTCCTCCAGTAACAACCGTGACGTTGCGCGAGGCAATCATCGCCGTCTGGCTGATGTTGATCACCGCAACAGCGTGCGTTGCATCGCTTGCCGTCGTCGAGAGGACGTTGATCCCGGCGCCGAAGTTGGCCACGCTGCAGTTGGGTGCGCAGCCGCCTGCGCTATTGAAGTGCGTGAACTGGCCGGTGAGCGTGACGCTGAGGTTGTTCGCGCCCTGGGTGCCCGTCGGCGGGCTGACATTGGAGAGATACGGACTCCCGACGGTGACGGTGAAGGCGCCCAGCTGGGTCGCGACCTCTCCGCCCGTGGTCAACGAGACGTTGTAGACGGTGCCCACCGCCACAGAGTTCGGAATTGAGATGGTGGCAGTGGCGCTGGTCAGACCGTTGATGGTGAGTCCGGTTACCTGAATGACGCCGCCGAAGTTGGCGGTGGTGGTGCCCTGTAACCAGTGAGTTTGGCTTCCGAGGATGGCCACAGTGAAATTGGTGGCGCCCTGCGGCCCGCTCGCCGGGCTCAAAGCGGCGGTAATCGCCGCCGGACCGACGGTGACGGTAAAGGCGTTGTTGAGCGAAACAACTTCAGTCCCCGTGGTCACCGAGACATTCCGGGTGCCCAGGGTTGTGGTGGGCGACACGGTAATGTTGGCTTGCAGCGACGTCGCGCTCAGCGCCGTCACGGAATTGACAGTGACGCCTGTGCCGAAGTTGGCCACGCTGCAATTGGGCGTGCATGCAGTGCTGGCAAAGTGCGTAAACTGTCCGGTGAGTGTGACGTTCCCGGTAAAGCCCTGAACTTCGCTCGACGCGACAACCGCGAGCAGCTCCGGCTGTGTCTGGTTGATGGTGAAGACATTGGTCCCTGTGGCGACTTCGCCGAGGGTGGTCGCCGTCACCGAGATCTGACCCGCGATGGCAGTCGAGTTCACGGTGAGGTTCGCTGTGATCGTAGTCGGAGAAGTCACGCTCCAACTGTTGAGCAGAACTTCGGGGAAGTTCAGCGTCGTGGTTCCTTGCACCCAGTGGGTGTTGGTTCCGTTGATCTGAACCGCGGGCAGGTTTTGGCCCTGTCCGCCGTTGTTCGGCGAAACGCTATTGATTGCCGCCGGTCCGGGGGTTACGTAGACGCCATAAGTCAGGCCCAGTACCTGCGAGCCGGTGCTGACCGTCAGGGGGTACCAGCCGACGGGGGTGGTGGGCAGAACGTAGCCGTCGGCCGTCAACGAAGTGTTGCTTGTCACGTTGACATTGGTGACTACGATTCCGGGGCCATAGGAAACCGTGGGTGGATTCGTCAGCCACGTTGTTGCCTGGCTCAGGATGGTGAAGACGGCACTGCCCTGCTGCGGCTCCGAACCTGGGCCGGAGGAGAGCAGATAGGGCGTACCCGCCGTCACCACGAAGGCGTTGTTCATGCTGGCTACTTCGCCGCCCGTGGTGGCAGAGGCTCCGGTGGCGCCCTCTGAGGCATACGCCGGAATGGCCAGGCAGACCGTGGCATCGGTGTTGCTGTTGACGGTCACACTGGTGACCACGATGCCGTCCCCGAAGCTGAAGCTGGTTGCGCCGCTCCAGTGGGTATTCGATCCCGTGACATCCACGCAGATCTGCGTGCCTTGTTGAGAAGTATTCGGGGTGACGGCTGAGATCAACGCCAGGCTAGGTGTGACCGAGAAGCCCGCGCCGCCCACCGTGACCTGGTTGGCAGCGGAGGCATCCGGCGTGGTCGAAACCACGCTGCGTCCGCCCAGCTGAGCCAGTTGAGCGATGCTGATGCTCTGCGTCGCGATGGTGGCCCCGAGAATCGTCGGCGGACCGTTGACCGTGATGCCGGGACCGAAGTTGAATGTTGTGGTGTTATCGAAGGCCGTGAACTGGCCAATGATGTTGACGGTTAGATTCTGCGCGCCCTGCATCCCCGAGCCTGGATCAACGACGCTCAGCGTCGGCTGGGCCACAACCACGCTGAAGCCGCCGAAGTCGACCTCGGTGGTCGGATTGAATGTAGTGCCCGTCGTGGTGAGGGTTAGCGTGCTGAACGAGGCCGTCGCCGTCGGGCTGATGGTTACCGTGGCATAAGCCGAGGTCGGACTGGTCACCTGGAAGCAGTCCACCGTGACATCGGCGTTGAAGCCCGTAATGGTCGTGCCCGATTGGCTGCATGCCTCGCCGGGGCCGGGGTTCCACTGTGTGTAGTAGCCGGCGAAGTTGATAGTGAGCGTCTGGCCGGGGATGCCCGAAGACGGGTTCTCGTACCAGATATACGGTGTCGGCGGCGGAGGCGGCGCTGTTACCTGGAAGTTGCCGGTGAGGATCTGTGTTCCGGTCTGAACTGTCACCGTCCGGTAGCCCACCTGGGCGCAACCGGCGGGGACGCCCGGACTGGTGCAGGCCGCGCCAATGTCGAGCACCGCTTCTATGTGAGACGCATCTTGCCACGCCTCGCTCTCAATCGTGATGCCGGGGCCGAAGCTGATCGTGCTTGCCGCGGTCCACTGCGTATATTGGTTGCCCACGATGGTGACTTCAAGCCCGGTGGTTCCATACACAGCGCTATTCGGGGTGACGTAGCTGATGGCGGGAATGCCGCCGGTCACCACAAAGGCGCCGCTATCGGTGAGCGACTCGCCATTGGTGACCATGTAAATCGAGCGGGCCCCAGGGTTGGCGGTCGGAGAGATGCTCAGGTCCACCGTGGCGCTGGTCGGACTGTTGATAACCACCGAGTTGATGGTGATGTCGTAGCCGCCGCCGGAGATATAGAACTGGGTGAAGTTCTGCGCCCAGTGCGTAGCGTCGCCTGTGATATTCGCAATGATCTCCTGGCCTTCATTGCCGGTGGCCGGAGAGATGCTGGTGATAATTGCCGGACCGGGAATGATGCTGAAAACGTAGTTGGAGACGATCTCGCTGCCGGTGCCGGTGGGAACTCCAGGCGTGCAGCCAGGGTATGAGGTGCCTTGGATATTGACGCCGACCGGAGGCTGATCGCTGCACGGAACCCCGGGCGTGGTTACCGTCACCAGGCGTCCTCCTGGGTAGGAGAGCGGGTCGATGGTGATGGCTGCATCCACTTCAGTTGGGCTGATGTAGGTGACCCCCTGCACGGTGATTCCCGCGCCGAAGGTGGCCGTGCTCAGGCTGCTGAAGTGCGAGTACTGGCCGATGAGCCGGATCGTGCAGTAGGGGAGGGTCGAGCAGGTTGGGCTGGTGATGATCGGCGCGCCCTGCTCGGCCTGGTTCGGAATCGCCTCATTGAGCGTGGCTACGCTCGGCGAGACTGTGAACGAGTACACCTGCGATGCAACCTGGCCGTATGTCGAAACCGTGACCGTCTTGAACCCGGTGCTTGCAGCCGTCGAAACCGCCACCGGCACTGTGAGGCTGGTGGGGCTGTTCACGGTGATCTCTCCAACCTGGAAGTTGCCGTCGTTGAAGCTGACCTGCGTGACACCCTGGATGAAGTTGGTCGCCGACCCGGTAATTGTAATCGGCAACGTAGATCCCTGCGGTGTCATGAGCGGCGTTACATTGGTGATCTCTTCTCCGCCCTGGGTGACGCAGAAGTAGGAAGGCGCTACGCCGCCGGGCGGATTGCTGCTCACCACCTGCTGGGTTCCCGTGGTCACGGTCAGTACGTGGCCGCAGGGAGTGCCGTAATCGACGTATGCCCATGGAGTTACAGTGACGTTCAGTTGGAGGTTGTCAGAGTCGATCACGTTGACGGAATTCACCGTAATGTCCTGGTTGAACGCCGCCGAGGTCGTCGGTCCCCAGTTGGTGAAGCGACCCAGAACCTGGAGAGTGAAGGTATCGTTCTGCGGATCACTGGTGGGCGACATGAACAGCAAGGCGGGGAATCCCTCTTCGATGTCGATGGCCTGCTGCAAGGTGACGACTTCTCCGCCTGTGATCGTAGTCAGCGGAGCGTAGCCAACCGGGGATGTGGAGAGAGCTGTGATCTGAACTTGGGCTGTGGTCGGGCTGCTGACCGTCAGGGCGTCGATGACGACACCGGGCCCGAAATTGACCGTGGTTTCGCCCTGTAGCCAGTGAGTGCCGACGCCGACGATATTCAGGATTGCGGTTTGCAACTGCCCAATCACGTAAGGCGTCCCGGTTCCGCCGGATATGCCGCAGTAGGTTGCTGTGATATCCAAGCCGTTAGCATTGCAAACGCCCGCGGGTCCGACGCTGGAGATCAACGCCGCATTGGGCGTCACGCTGAAGCCGGTCCCGCTGACGATCTCCGTGCCGGTGAACATGATGACGCTATTGCCGCCCACAGGAGCTGTGGGAAGGACGGCGATGGTCGCTGTGGCCGTGGTCAGGCTGGTAATCGTCAGATTCGACACACTGACGCCGGCGCCGAGAATAGCTTCGGTCGTGCCCTGCACCCAGTGCGTCAGATTGCCGGTAATGGTCACGTCCACCGACGCGCCCTGTTGTGCGCTCGACAAGCATGGGTCTGAACCCGTCACGCACACGCTCACCAGGCTCGGTTGAGCCGGCGATTCCACCAGGAAGCCTGCCAGCAACTGCTCCGCGCCCGTGTTGACGTAGATCTGCTGCCATCCGGCCGGGGATGGGGTCAAAACACCGCTGAGCATATAGCTGGTTGTGATATTTGCGGTCAGGTGAGTCGCGTCGGTCACGGTGACGCTGTTCACGGTGATCTGTAACCCAAAGGAAACTGTGGTCGGGTTCGCTCCGCCGCTGGTCCAGTGCGTATTCAAGCCGGTCAGCTCTACGTCCATGGTCGTGCTTTGCGGCCCCTCCCAGGGCGAGACGTAGATGATCCCAACCGGGGTCTGCGTGACGTTGAAGTAAGTTGTATCGATCTCTCCGCCCGTCGTGAAAGTGATCAGCCGCGGGCCGGTGGCCGTGGGAGTTCCGTTCGTCGCCCCGACAATGCTGATCGTGCCGGTCGCGCTGGTTGCGCCGGTGACATTGAAGCCAGTCAGCGTGACGCCTTCGCCGGCGATGACCGGCACAGTTGTCGGTCCCCATTTGGTGAATTGGCCGGTAAAGCTGACACTGACGTTGTTGACCGCCGCGCCCGAGGGGAGCAGGCCGTTGGCCGGACTGACCGTCAAGGTCGGCGTCGCCGCGCACACGTGCATCGTGGCGCTCACTATCTGGCCGCCGGTTGCCATGTAGAAGCCATACGCTCCCGGCGGAGTGTTGGTGGGAACCGCGACGGCGAGCAATGCATCCGTCGCATCGGTGATCGTGATCTCGTCAAAGCTGGGCGCTGGAACCGGAACCGGATAGAAGGCGGCCATGGTGGTGCCCTGGACCCAGAGAGTGTTGAAGCCTGTCACGCTGAGCGTCAACTGGCCGCCCTGCGGGACGCAGGTGGGCGTCACGTTGGTGATCGAGGCGCTGGAAGGCGTCACCGAGAAGCCGAATTGGAAGAGCGTCGCCCCGCCGCTGGGATTCTGCGTGAGTGTTGCTATAATCCCGCCCACGTTGGCGTTCGGACTAATCGTGATGTTCACATCCACGCTGCTGGCGGAGCTGACGGTGATCTTGTTCACCGTGATCTCCCCGGTGAAGTCCGCGTTGATCGGGCCGTTGAACGGAGGCGTATAGACGCCGGGCGCAAAGGTCGTATAGGCGTTGCCGGTGAGGATAACGTCCAGCGTTTGGCCCTGCACGCCGGAACTCGGCGCAACTGAAATCAGATAAGGTGTCGCCCCGGTCACCGTGACGGAATTGTTCAGCGTCGCGATCTCGCCGCCCGTCGAAACGGTTACGTTTTGCAGACCGATGGTGGCGCTGGCCTGAACCGCAATCTGCGCGACGGCGGTCGTCGGGCTCGTCACTTGGACATCGCCCACCAGGACGCCGCCAGTGATGGCTACTAGCGTCGCATTCTGCAGGAAGTGCGTTCCGGTCGCGGTCAAGCAGACCGCGCCGCTAAATCCTTGCGGCTCAACAACGGGCGTGTTGGTGCAACTGCTCGTCGCAGTCGAGTAGAGTGTTACCCCCGTCAATGTCGCGGCGTTTGGTCCGATCTGGAAGATGGGGTTGCCCTGAGGCGAAAGAACTGAAGTCGCAAACTCGCCGCCCGTCACCAGCGTGATCGAGCGATAGCCGATGGGGGTGGTGTTGCTGATGCTGATATTCGCCACCGCATCGGTCGCATCGGTGATCTTCAGCGAGTTGATGCTGATTCCATCGCCGAAGTTGGCATAGGTGACGCCCTGCGAGAAGTTTGTGCCCGTGGCTGTGATGGCTACATTGAACGCCATCTGGCCCTGGATGCCGAAGGCCGGGGAGACGCTGGTGATGGTGTGCTGATTATTCGGATCGGCAATCACAAAGGCCGAAATCAGCGATGCCGTCTCCGTGCCGCCCGCGCTCAGCGGGGTTCTGATCTGGATATTGCGCGCGCCATAGGTCACTGGATTCGCAACTGTATTCGCGGCCAGCACCAGCGTCGCGTTGATCTGGTTGGCATTGATTGCCGTGAAGCTCTGCACGGTGATGTCAACCGGATAGGTCCCGCTGTTGATATCGCTGAAGGTGATCACCGAAGAGGAACTGAAGTGCGTCCATCCGTTGCCGGTAATGACCACATTGACCGAGGTGCCGGCGGCTCCGGCTCCAGGCGAAACCACTGAAACGGCCGGAGCGGGGTTCGTGGCGGTTGCCGAGCCGGTCAGGCCCGCAACCAGCGCCGATCCACCGGGCGCCGAGTTCGGAATGGTCAGCGAACCCGTCCGCGTTGTGCTGGGCAGAACAGAACTCGGTGTGAAATTGACAAAAATCGTGCACGAGGAGTTTGCCGCGATCGAACCCGTGGGGCAGTTGCTGTTGGCCGTGTAGTCGCCGGCCGGGGTCAGCGTGAAAGTCTCCGCTTCAACCTCGTGGTTGGTCAGCGTAAAGATCTTGGCTGCGCTGACGGTCCCTACCGTCTGTGCGCTGAAAGACAATCCGGAAGGCGAAATAGTTAGCGGATTGGTTCCGTTGCCTGAGAGGTTCACGATCTGCGGACTGGTCGCAGTGTCATCGTAAACCTGGAGTTGCCCTGTCCGAACGCCGCCTATGCTGGGATCAAATTGAACCGCAAGGGTGCAGTTCGCGCCTGGAGCCAGCCCTGCACCGCCAATCGGGCAGGTCGTCGACGATTGGATAAAGTCGCCGATCAACTTCAGATTGGTGAAGTGCAGCGTCGTCGCTGTCTGGGCGTTCGTGATCGTCAGGGTCTTGAAGGCGCTGGTGGTGCCCACCGGCGCCGAGAAGTTCGTGATCGACACGGGCGAGATGGTCACTGGCGCGTTGCCGGAACCGATCAGATTGACTGTCTGCGGGCTGCCCGGAGCATCGTCGTTGACGGTCAGTGTTGCCGTTCTCGTTCCCGACGCGGTGGGCGTAAAGGTCACCGACAGCGGGCAATTGCCGGTTGCCGCGAGAGTCGCGGGCGACAACGGGCAAGTCGTCGTAACCGCAAAGTCGTTCGGGTTGGCGCCGGCGATCGCGGGCGGAGAGATGGTCAGCGCAATGCTCTGCTTGTTCGTCAGCGTCACCGTCTGCGCCGCGCTGGTCAACCCCACAAACTGGGCCGTAAACGACAGCGTAGTGGGCTGTAGTTGCACCGGCTGAATCGCATTGGCGCTCAGGTTGAAGGTCTGTGCTGCCAGCGAGGCGAAGTTGACCGTAACCGTGCCCGGTTGCGCTCCCAACGCAGTCGCCGTCAGATTCACCGCAAGAATGCAACTGGTATTTGCCGGAACCGTCAGAGGCGTCTGCTGGCAGGTCGTGTTAGTAGCGTTCAGCGAGTACGCCGCCGGGAACCCGGTAATCGAGTTGATGGTCAGCGCGACGGCCTGATTGTTCATCAGCGTCACATTCTTGACCACCGTCTGGCCGACCACAACCGTGCCAAAAGCCAGTGTCGTGGGATTCAGCGTCACTGCCGCAACCCCGGCGCCCGTCAGGTTGACCGTTTGCGGGCTGGATGAGGCGTCGTCGGAGATGCTGAGCGTGGCAGCGACCGCCGGGCCTACGGCTGTTGGGCTATACGTCAGGCTGATGGTGCAACTGCCGCCGGCCGGCACGGGCGTACCAGATACGCAGGTCGTGGTGCCAGCGGAAATCGCATAGGGCAGCGCAACCGTGATGGGGCTGGTGAAATTCAATTTGACAGTCTGATTGTTCGTCACAGTGATGTTGTGCACCGGACTGGTGAGGCCCACCGCTACGTTGCCAAAGGCGGCTGTGGCAGGCGAAACCGTCACTGCCACGACTCCCGTGCCGCTCAACGCCGCAAGTTGCGGGCTCGAGGGGGCGGTATCGCTCACCGCGATCTGCCCGCCGGTAGTGGCGCCGGCGACTGCTGGCTGGAAGTAGACCCCGATGACGCAGTTCGTCCCCGCCGCCAGGCTACCGGTCAGGATGCCGCCCGCATTCGGGCAAGTCGTCACGGCGCTGGTGTCAAGAACGAATGGTCCATTGAAGATGTTATTGGAGACGGGCAAGCTGCTGGTCGTGTTATTCGTCAGCGTCAGCGTCTTGGTCGCGCTGGGAACCCCCAACGGCACACTCCCAAAGCTCAGGCTTGATGGGGTGAGCGACACCGGCGTAATTCCCGTGCCGGAAAGCCCCACGGTGAGCGGACTACCGGAAGCGCCGAACGAAACAGTCAGCGTACCCGCGGGCTGTGCTCCTAGCGCCGTCGGTGTCAAAGTCAGCGCTACCGTGCAGCTCAGGCCCGCGCCCAGAGTGGGAATCAGGCAGGTAGAAGAGGGATCGATGGAATACGGAGATCCCGCCGTGACCGAAAGCGACGAAATGCTGAGGCTGGTCGTCAGGTAGTTCGTAAGGGTAACGGTCTGCAGTGCGCTGGTCTGGCCAATCACCACACCGCCAAAATTCACGCTTGTCGGCAACAGCGTCACCGGGGCAATGCCCGCGCCTGACAAGGGAATGGTCTGCGGACTTGTGGCGGCATCGTCACTGACATTGAGAGCGGTCGCCAGCGTTGCTCCCAAAACCGTGGGGTTGAACGTCAGGCTGACGACGCAAGTGTTTGTGGACGCAACGGGCGTGCCAACCTTGCAGGTCGTGGTGCTGGGAACAATCGCATAGGGCGCCGCAACGGTAATGGAGGTGAAATTCAGGGGGACGGTCTGGTTGTTCGACACAGTGACGTTCTTCACTGTGCTGGTGCTTCCAACCCCCACGTTGCCAAACGCGATGAGGGTCGGCAGGAGCGTGACTTCCGCCCCGCCGTAGCCGGAAAGTTGCGCGGATTGCGAACCCAGCACGGAGTTGGCATCGTTGATTGTGATCTGCCCGGAAACGGGTCCGTTGACGACCGGCTTGAACACGATGCCGATGGCGCAACTGGCTCCCCCGGCAAGAGAACCGCTCACCGTGCCGCCAGCCTGCGGGCAGGTGGTGTTCGCGCTGGTATCGAGCGCGAAAGGCCCCGTGAACCCAACTGAAGTGAAGGAGAGGGGACTGGCCTGGAAGTTGGTGACCGTCAATAGTTTCGTCGGACTGGTCGCGCCCAGGCTGGTGGCTGCAAACGCCACCAGTGTTGGCGGACTGAGCGTGAGCGGGGCGACTCCGTTCCCCAACATGCCGACCGTCTGCGTCCCACCCGCATCGCTGATCACCGTCAGTGTGCCGGCCGGGGCCGCTCCCAGCGCGCTGGGAGTCAGAGTGACCTGCATGCTGCAACTCTTGCCTGCCGCGAGGGCGCCAGGGTTTGGGCATGGGGCGGATGGAGCCGTAACCAGGGCATAGCCCGCCCCGGACACTCCGAAGGAAGTGATGTTGAGCGTAGTACCCCCGTTGTTCTTCAGGGAGACGTTATGAGCGACACTTGCCGCCCCAACCGCCTGGTTGCCGAAGTTCACAGACGTCGGCAATATCGTGGGCTGCGCAATTGCGAAAGGCGCGGAAACCAGGCAGAAGACCACCGTCAGAGACAGCAGCACCACGTTGTTGAGTTTTCCCATGAAGTCCATTCCACGATCAAACATACGATCCTCCATCACTTTCACTTCCGATTGGCGCGGCTGGTGGGGAACACCGGCCGCGCAGAGTACTCGACTCTCCTTGATAGTGCGCAATTCATTGCGCGCGTTTCAAGGAACTTCCAGACTGACTTCGGCGCTCTACCTTCGGCGCCGGGCGAAATCCTCCCAGCAACTCTCCATCACGGAATGCGAGACGACTGATAGCAATGCATAGGAGGAAGTCCGCTGGGTCGGCGGATAAGCTACAGGGCCGGATTCTATTCAGACAGGGCCTCGACTTGCAAGTGAATTCTTCTGAATTCTTCTTAATCCTTTATGCAAACTCAGATTCCGGGCGAGACCGGCCAGGTCACCATTTTTCGAGTTACCATTGCCGGGTATTATCTGGGAAGCAATCGTCGATAGCGACAGAAAATTGAAGGCACGTAGGTTGGGAAGGATCAATATTCCGAAGAAAATATCGATAAGCCTTTGTGATAGAATTACATAGCCGATACAAGCAATTTGTGACAGATGGTTACTGTAGTCTAATCATATCGAGAAAAATAATGTGGGCTTTTCGGTCTGATTTGACCAGAATCTTCCAGGTTCTTATGGTTCATCATCGACGGCTGCAATTCAACAACTTTTCAAACCCGGTTCCATTCGTCACGCCCGCCTCTCTCTATTTTAAGCGATCCCAGACATCAGCCCTGTCCCTTTTGAAGGCGCGAGGGCGGCAAAACTCCGGGAGTCTGTCT